>BNJS01001895.1_pt1 | contig 219192 bp, 203 predicted proteins | sample 8540461 | NCBI WGS metagenome assembly BNJS01 (sample SAMD00202454, study PRJDB9452) | human saliva metagenome | isolation source: human saliva | place: Japan | reverse complement strand
GCTGATCAGTCTTACTCAGCAGGCACCGGGAGAGGTTCTTAAGGGTGTGGAAAATATTATCAGAGAGCCCGATATTCTGATTTCCGACTACTTTGTGGTCGGCGGTGTCGGTGCCGCTTTTTTTAATGCCGGCTGCCTTGCCATCATTTCACTCGGGATTCTCTGCTTTACCAAGTCCGACTTTGACGGGAGCTGTATCGTAGCAGCTTGTCTTATGTTCGGTTTTTCTCTCTTCGGAAAAAACCTTCTGAATATCTGGTCTATCTTAATGGGTTATGTATTATACGCAAAAGTTCACCGAGTACCGATAAAAAAGTATCTCTATATCGGTTTTTACGGCACCACTCTCTCTCCCATTATCACGCAAATCATGCTGACGAAAACTCTGCCTTTTCATTGGCAGCTGCTCCTTGCGGTTTCAGTGGGGCTTATCATCGGTTATGTTTTAGTTCCGATTTCTCTTCACACCAAACACGCTCATATGGGATATTCTCTCTATAATGTCGGTTTTTTTCCTGCGGAATCATCGCCACCATCGTGACCTCCCTTATGAAATCCTTTGGCGCCAAAATTGAGTCCCGACTGCTCTGGGATACCGGACACAGACTCTTCGGATTTCACAGTCTTCTTGCACTTTTCTTAACGCTCATTCTTCTCTCCCTCGTCATCGGGCGGGGAGAAACCCTTTCTTCCTACTTCGAAATGCTGAAAGAAAGCGGAGTGGGCGGTCCGGACTTCTTAAAAAAATACGGAGACTATCCTACCATATTCAATATGGGTGTAAACGGTCTTCTCATGACGCTCCTGCTCTACTATACAGGAGGAGACTTTAACGGTCCGACCATCGGCTCCATCTTCTGTGTGGTCGGCTTCAGTGCCCTCGGAAAACACATCCGAAATATTCTTCCGGTGCTTGTCGGAGTCATTATTGCAAGTTACTTAAAAATCTGGGACTTGAACGATCCGAGCTCTACCCTGACCCTGATTCTATCTACCACTCTCGCACCGATTACGGGAGAGTTCGGGATACTCTGGGGAATGGTGGCGGGCTTTCTTCACTCTTCCGTTGCTCTAAATGTCGGAGCGGTCTACAATGGAACAAACCTCTACAACAACGGCTTTGCCGGCGGAATCGTGGCCATCTTCCTTGTTCCGATTATCCAGTCCGTGCGTAGCCGTATGAAACCTTCCGCACTGTATAAGAAGGAAGGCGGAACAGGAACAAACGAAAGCAAGTAAAACAGGAATGCCTTCATCCCTGCTTTGGAAGGGATATAACGATAAAGGGGTAGGAAGCCAAAGTATTTTATGCTTTACCGTTTTGTTACGGGGCACGCTCTCGCTAACCTCGCCACGTAGCAGCACTAAGCTTCAAGCGTCGCAATGCTTGCTTTCAGCAAGTGCTGACGGGCTCAGATTGCCCCGCAACAAAATGGTAAAGCAATAAACTCACAGCTTTTATGCTCCTCTTTTCGAGATTCCTATACAGCGCAAAGGATGTCGTGATTCACCTCTTTATAAAATGCCCTCTGCAAGTCTTCGTAGGAACTTCCATATTGCTTAAGCAGCACCATAAGCTTCGTCACAACGGCTTCCAGTGTCATATCGTAGGCTTCAATCAGCTGGAAATCTTTTTTCACCTTCTGTCCGACACGGTAAATTTCCATATTGGAGCCTTCGTTCATCACCTGAGTCGCCATGACGAGGACCTTTCCGGTCTCTTTCCACTTGTTCATCTCCTGATAGACGGTATCCAAGAGGGCATCGGGAATTCCTCCTACTCCGAAGCTTTCTATCACGATGCAATCATAGTTTTCAAACAAATAAGACAAAAGCTCCGGTCTTGTTCCGGGAATCAGCTTAAACACACAGACCGAATCACTGATTTCCGGGAAAAAGCGAACCGGCTCCCTCTCCGGAATATAGGGAAGATAACGAATGATTCTCCCGTCCTGTACTCTTGCAAGAACGGGAAAATTTACGCTTTGAAAGGCATTGAAGGAACGAGCCTGCATCTTCTTCGCTCTCGTGCCTGCAATGACATTTCCGTCAAAAACAAGCACTACATTTTCCGAATACTCATCCATCGCATAGAGAATACTGTCCCGTAAATTCACTCTTGCATCCGTCCCCTCTTTTTCTATGGGCTGCTGCGAACCGGTTACGACAATCGGCTTTCTGGAATGTTGAATCATATAGCTAAGCGCCGCGGAGCTGTAGGCCATGGTATCCGTGCCGTGAAGCACCACAAAGCCGTCATAGCGGTCATAGTTTTCTTTTATCGCCTGCGCCAAATCCGTCCAAATCCTTGGGTTCATATTCGTCGAGTCGATATTACAAAGCTGGAAACTTCTATCTCACAGAGGTCTTTTACCTCCGGTACATAATTCACAATTTCCTCGGCGGCAAGTCCGGGGCTTAATCCGTCTCCCGTTTCTTTGGAGGCAATGGTTCCTCCGGTTCCGATTAACAATATTTTCTTCATCTCTTTATCTTATTCCCTTTCCAAGAATTAAAGCTGTCCCTTTACCACACGCAGTATAGTAGCATGTTTTTTCAAAAGAAAAAATATCTAAATTTCTCCCCTTTTTTCTATTTCACTCTATTTTCATCAGAGTTCTTTCCGAAATTACTTATAGTTTTGAAAAACTCGAACGATATATATTTTGACAGAAAAAGAGGCATTGTCTCTTTTATTGCTAAGCGATGCCAGATAGAAAGGAACAGCGGCTATACGGAGTCAAGTGTAGAGAAAGGATGGACTTCGTAGATATAGAGGAGTAAATAAAATGAGAGTAACAGCAAGAACCTATTATCAGGATTATGCACAACATGTGAATGACCTCCATAGTAAGCTGAACAGAGCCATGGAGCAAGTAGGAAGCGGGCGTCGCTTTGAGAAAGCCGAGGAAGACCCGATTGCCTATTACGCCGGAAAGAGAATTGAAAATCAGCACAATGATGCGGAGGCCAAGAAATCTGTAATCGACGATGTGAAAAACCGTTTGATTCAACAGGAAAAAGGAGCTTTAAGCATTCAAGACGGTATGCGAGAAGTGAATACCAATGTTATTCGCTTAAAAAATGAGCCAAATAACAATATACCCGGAACAGTAGGTGTCTTTGAGTCGGAGTTTACTCAAAGATTACATTCCATGGTGAATACCTTAAACTCCCAGTATGATAACTTCTATGTTTATGGCGGAAACGATATGACTACCGTACCCTTCTCCTTAAAAGAGGATTTAGACGGTACTCCCCCAAGCATTACTTTAACCTATAAGCATAAGTTTCCGGGAGACTCGCAGACTACCGAGATGAATATCCGATACAGCTTTGACGGAGCGCACTACAAAAATGATTTCTCCGGAAAAGACGGAAACGGAACTCCCATGGGCGAAGCGGATACTTTAAAGCGGATACTTTCCGCTATGCGGGAGCAGGGCAAGATGAGCACCGGTTATGGTTCTCTCCGGGACCGCAGTACGCTGATTGATACTTATACCGGCGGACTGAATATGATTACCGGTCTTAGTTCCGATGCCTTAAAATCTCTCAGTGATACGGATGCCATCAATCGCATCAAGGGAGCAAGCAATGGAGGCGCAGTTATCCAGGAAGAAGATTCTCTGATGAATTCTCCTATCGCCTTACTTTCCAAAGCGATCCTTACTTCACATCAATATGTTGATGCACTAAAAACCAATACCGGTGTATCTACCGCGAAAGAGCGTTTCCATAAAGATTTATCCGACTTCATCCTTCAAGATGATGATGCGGAATCCAGAGTAAGCGATACCTACCGCGTACTGGGCATCAAGTATGCCACTTTGGAATCCACACAAAAGGGACTCGATCTTACCATGGACAGCTTACAGAATGAATACAGTGCTAAACTGGCCATCGACCAGTATGATGCTGCAGTAAAGATGTATTCCTATCAATACAGTTACAATGCAGCCATGAAGGTAGGAGCGCATATCATGCAAGCATCCTTGTTTGACTTTGTAGGTAGATAAAATGATTTGGTCATCTCTCAAAATTACCTGACCATCACGACACGGAGTAAGACGCTCTTGTAAGTTAAGAGTTCTTCTCTTTATGGATGGAAATAGCCAAGAGCTGTTTTTATTCCTTGAAGTCCGTATTAAACAAATGACTTTATTTTTCTACTGTTCATCTGTTACTAAGCCGGACTTTTAAGAGGGAGGCGTGTATGGGACAAGTCATTAAATAAGTACCACCGACTTTAGAGCCATCCACCTCTCGATAGGCGGAAGGCTGGTCCCCTCTGATTTACTCGACGAAGCACGAGGGAGAGCGCTTCGAATGGGTGCAATGGAAGCTCAAATTGCCGGAACACACGATATCGGGTACCGGCGTGCAGTAAACCTTTGCTATCGAAGTTCCGGTCAAGTCAATTACGGAGCTTTGGTACACAGGATGCGCAGAATGGAGATAAATCCGAATGCTTTATCCCTTACAAGGCAGACGGCTGCTACCCCGAATCTCCATACCGCAGATACTACGCAATGCGCCGCTGCAAAGAGCATGGAAGCCTTAGCTACGGTTCAGGCTTTACGAAATGAAAAAAGTGCCGGCTATCTACAGGACCGGGGAGCCTTTGAGATGAGGGTTCATCAGGGAGAGATTGTTTATCTCCCTGCGATGGAAATGGTCATCGTGACCCAGATGCCGGAAATAAAGTTCGAGTACACTGGAGATTTTGTTTACTTTCCCAAAAGACCTTTAGAAGGGGAAAATATGGATATTGTAAGCTAGTGTAGACTTATCATTATTATTCAATGGAGGAAAATATGCAATTACAAACCAAGGACTATGGTGTTATCGATTATGAGGAGAAGGATTTGTTCCACTTTTCTGACGGGCTTTTCGGCTTCAGTCAGGTGCAACACTATCTTCCGCTCTGTTTAAACGAAGAAGAAGACTCTACCGTTCTTCTCCTGCATGGCGTGGAGGATCCGAATATTGCCTTCGTAGTCATCAATCCTTTTGCTTTAGATCCTGATTACACTCCTTCCCTCACCGAGGAAGAATTAAGCTACCTTGGTGTAAAGACCGCAGAGGAGTTAAGCTACTATGTAACTTGCATTTTACAAGACGATTACTTAAGCAATACCGTAAATCTGAAGTGTCCTTTGGTCATCAATCCGGAGAATCATAAGGGGATGCAGGTCATACTGGAATCCAGTGGCTATGACTACAAGCACAAACTTGGCAGCTTTACTCACTTACAAGCAGAAAAAGCTGCAGTATAGAGGATAAGATTCCACAGGGATGTGGAAGAAAGAGGTGAAGGAAAACCATGTTGATCCTTAGAAGAAAAAAGAACGAAAGCATCTTAATAGGAGATAACATCCGCCTTACAGTGATTGAAACTGCTGCAGACGGGGTTCGCATCGCTATTGATGCCCCAAAGCATATTTCTATCCTTCGGGAGGAGCTCTCTCATGCAGAGGAAACGAATCGCTCTGCTGTAGCAAAGGATCAGAGTGCGATTTTTGAATTGCAAAACGGACTTCTACAGAGCCTTGCCGTTGGAAAAGCAGAATAATAAAGGGGCTGTAAAAAAAGTCCCAAAAGAAAATTTAGAATAGACCGATAAACCGGTGCTTGCCGGATTTATCGGTCTTTTCGTGGTGACTTATTTTTCAGCTCTTTTTAGTTCTTTTTCATATCCTCTTTTGTCGAGATTGGATCTTTCGACTCTTCCGACGCTTCCGTCTTTACAGAATCCTCCGTCTTTAAACCCTTTGCATCTTTCTGTTTCTTAGCCTTTGCATTTAACTTCTTATTCAAAAGAAGCAGTGCCATAATTACCAGAAGAACAAGAATAATCTGCGGAATATACACCACGGCAAATACGGCAATGTTCAAGAAGAAAAGTTGGATAGCAAAAATATTTTTATAAAAGCCATCTCTTACTTTATCCGAAAAGCTGTAGCTTGGCTTGCTGTTTAGCTGATCATCCACCGTGCCTTGTAATTCCAGATAAATCGTACTGAAATCCACCTTATTGTCATACTCGAGAATTTCCGAATTGTAGGAGTCTAACTGGTAACGAATATCCGTTAGTCTGCTTTCCAGAGCAATTAACTGTTCTACCGTCTCTGCCTTCTCCATAAGAGCCAGGATTCGGTCCTGCTCCGTCTCCAAAGGCCTTGATGTGGTTCTTTGCATCTCTGTATTGCAGACGAATATCCTGCAAGTTTTCCGACTTGGAAAGGATTCTCCCTCGCCATCTAAAAAAATTCCAAAAAAAGCCGTCCACATTGTTCTTCGGAATCCGAATGGTAAAGCTCATTCTTTTTGTATCATCCCACTCATTGAGTGTCGAAAAAGTCTTCCGACTCAATATAGCCACCCTGCGTCTTAACTTTGTCCTTCAATTCTTTGGCGGCATTTTCCACACTTTTAACGGCAAGACTTATATTTACGGTCCGAATCTTCTTTTCGGAAAGAGCCGCCATATCGGTATTGGTCTCTGTCTCCTCGACAGCATTCGTAGGAATCTCATTTTGTAAGTTTCCCTCTGCATAATCGGAAGAAGTTCCCCTTTCACCGTTTTCCGCCTCTGCTCCGGATGATTTAGCCAGTCCCGACTGCTCTCCTCCCACTCCGCTAAGTTCCGCTTCTTCTTTATATACGGAATTTGCTGCAGAATCATTGTAAGCAGTCTGCTTTGCGCCGGAACAGGAACTTAAGAGTAAGGAAGAAAGCAACACTGCCGCTCCCACTTGCACTTTCCCGTATCGAATCTTTCTTTTCATAATTTTCCTCCCAAAAAAAATTACACGAACGATGATTCTACTCTATAAGACAAGAAAATAAGTTAGCCGGTTACGCTTTTCAACATTTTCAAAAAATTCTTATCCTTTAATTCCGGACTGTGCTACCCCTTCAATAAACTGCTTCTGGAAAATGAAAAAGACGAGAATCACGGGAATAACCGCCATAACCGCCCCTGCCATCTGCATAGGATACTGTGTCGTGTACTGTCCCTGCAAAGTGGAAAGAGCCGGTCCTAAAATCATATTTTTCGGAGAGGTGTTCACAATAAGAGGCCACATAAAGTCATTCCAAGCAAACTTAAAGGTAAAAATACTTAAAGTCACAAGGCCGGGCTTCACAAGCGGCAACATGATTCTTCCAAAAATCTGATAGCGACTACAGCCATCAATAATGGCCGCCTCCTCCAATTCTTCCGGAAGCGAGAGAAAGAACTGCCGCATCAAAAAGGTACCGAAGGCGCTGAAAAGATTCGGGATAAAAAGTGCCGGAATCGTATCCAAAAGTCCCATCTTCTGGATAATCAGATACTGCGGAATCAGGAAAATCTGCCCCGGAACCATGAGTACGGAAAGAAGCAGGATAAAAATGACATTTCTGAAGGGAAATTTTATTCTGGCAAAGGCATATCCCGCCATAGAGCAAAAGAGAAGCTGGGTAAGGACTGTCACCACGGTAGAAAAAATCGTATTCAGATAAATCCGCACGAAGGGAAGCGAACTTACAATCTGCGTATAGGCTTCCGTAATGAATTTCTTCGGGAAAATGGTTGGTGGAATTGCCATTGCTTCTCCGCTTGTCTTAAAAGAAGTCAAAACCATCCAAAGAAAGGGGAAGATGGTAACACCAAGTCCGGCAATAAGGATTAGATGCACAAAGAGTTTTTTCCAAGATAATTTCTGCTTCATACTTCTTCCTCCTTTCTAATAATTTACCCATTTCTTCTGCACGGAGAACTGCACAAGTGTCACCAGCATAATGACCGCGAAAATCAAAATGGAAATGGCCGCGGCGTATCCCTTATAACCGTAATCAAAGGCCTGTCTATAGAAAAGCATGACTACCGTCTGCGTCGATTCATAGGCGGGATTCGATTTCAAAACCATCATATAGACCACATCAAAGACCTGAAAGCCGCTGATAATGGAGGTAATCATGACAAAGAAAATGGTCGGGGTGAGGAGAGGCACGGTAATCTTAAAAAACCGAGTCAGCGGTCCCGCTCCGTCAATCTCGGCCGCTTCATAATAGCTTTTGTTAATGCCTTGCATTCCGGCAAGGAGAATAATCATATTGTAGCCTACGCTCATCCAAAGACCGACCAACATGACAACAAAAATAGCCGTCTTCGGATTTGTAAGCCAGCCGATACGCGGGCCGCCAAAAGAAGTAATCAGCGCATTTAAAATCCCCATTTTCTCGTTAAATACCCATTTCCATACCATGGCAACAGCGGCAGCCATCGTCACGGACGGAAGGAAATAGAAGGTACGATAAAGAGACTTTCCCTTTATTTTCGAGTTTAGTAAAGCTGCAGTCACAAGAGAAAGAAACAAGCCCACCGGTACGGTTACTACGACATATTTCAGCGTATTTCCGAAGGTTTGAAATACTTCCTTATCGGAAAAAAGCTGTCTGTAATTCTCGAGTCCGATAAAATGCGTCACATTGAACTTATTTACATCATTAAAGCTGAACCAAAAGTTCTGGACAAAGGGCCAGATGTAAAAAACCAAAAGACCGAGTGTGACCGGCGCAATAAAAACATAGCCTGCAATCCAGTCCTTTACCTTCCAGGACAGCCCTGTCTTTTTCTCTTCTGTCTTCATACTTACTCCTTCTATCTTAATGCTGAAAGTCTTGCCGTATTTTGCAAGAGCTTCAGTATAAGAAGAAACTATCCCGGAAGCGTAATTCTCCCGGGATAGTCTGATTCTTAACAAGTATCGTCCCTAAAGTTGCGATATCCCGTTTATCTTATTGATTCTTTGCAAGGAAAGCGTCCGCTTCCACCTTCAATGCCTTACAAGCATCAGCAAGACTCTCTTCTCCGCTATATGCCTTCTGTAAAGCCTTGGACTCCATATCATAAGCTCAGCTGCATTCTTACATACCGGAAGCGGATAAGCCTTATCGGTATGAGCAGTATAAACGGAAAGATCATACTTGTCACTGGACTTGGCAAAAAGCTCCTGAGATTCATTTCTTGCAGAAATAACTACTCCTGCATTGCCCTGAATATCCATAGCTTCCTTGCTGCTCAGCCAAATAGCGAGGTCAGTAGCGGCTTCCTTATTTTTACTTCCTTCATACACCGCATAGCCTAAACCGTTGATGCAGTTTGTCTCAATGCCGTTAAAGCTTGGAAGTTCAACGCAGTCAATCTTATCCTTAATGGTATCGTTTCCTGCATATTCCGGAACCATATAGGATCCAGCAAAGTTCATAGCCAGCTGTCCGCCCTCAAACATAGCGTCTGAAGAAGTCTCGGAAAGAGCTGCGGAAGAGGGAGAAAGTCCCTTGTCAATCATATCAATCCAACACTGAATACCGCCCTGTGTCTTCGGATCATCGTATCCGGAAGTCTTCTTGTCTTCACTGAGAATCCAACCGCCGTTTGCAAAAACCGTCTGATAGTACCAGGTCTGGAAGTCTACAGGACACGCGAAAGGATATACACCGTCAGGAAGTCCCGCTTTCTTGAGTTCCTCCGCCTTTGCCACCAAATCTTCATACGTCATATCATTTGTCGGATAGCTTACGCCTGCCTTATCGAAGATTTCCTTATTGTACCAAGTGCATTGGTATCAAAATCCTTTGGAACGGCATAGTTCTTTCCGTCTCTTACATAGTTGTTTACAAGCGATTCCGGGAAATTGTCCTTAATATCGGACTTGGCAATTGCATCGGTAAGGTCTGCAAGGATACCGCCGTCTACATAGCTGTCTGTATGGAGAACATTTAACCAGAATACATCCGGTGCCTTTCCGCCTGTCGCAGCCGCTTCCAACTTGGTCCAATACTCTCCGCCCTTATAGGGAGTTAACTGTACTTCTACCGTTACATCCGGATGTTCCTTTTCGTAAGCTTCTACTAACGACTCCATCATCGGTCTCTGCTTCTCATCCCAGATGGCAAGAGATAAGGCGGTCTTTCCTTCAGCCTTATTCTCCCCTGCAGGCGCAGAATCTCCGGACGCTGTCTTGTTTCCGCAAGAAGCCAATACACTCACTCCCATGGTGAGTACTGCCGCCCAAGCGAGCAATGCTTTTGTTCTTTTTTTCATAATTTTCTCCTTTGCTATTTCTAAGCCTTTGAGGAGTAAAGCCTCCTTGGCATAGTGACTTTGATTTAACTTTTTTTATTATCTTGATCTGCTAAAAGTATCTTTATCTCCTAAAGTATCTTTATCTCCTAAAAGGCATATCCGTATAGCTTTTTCTTAATGGGAATATCTTCATAGCTTATTCGCGGAATATCTTTATGCCTTATTCCGGAGAAAAATCCGGTAAGTTCCCTCTTTCAGATCCACTTCTACAGAATAGCCGTTTGCAAAGTCGGACCTTTGCCTGTAGCCCTTCTCATCTAGGATTTCATGACGGACAAGCTCCGCTTCCCCAATCTTCTCATGAAATCACTGACCGTCCGGACTCTTTCCAAATGGGTCTTCCAGGGCATTTCCTCTTCCAAAGTAAAGGCACCGTCGATTCCCATATAGGCCGGATCCCGCACAAGATAGGGTGCACCACCGTTTAAGAGAGCATAGAGCATGTAGTCCTCTTCCGGAAGCTTTTCCATCATCCAAGGGATAATGAGACAGTCATGATAAACCAGATTAAACATCGGAATCGGAATCCCGTACTTCGGGCTTCCCGGCTCTCTCAGCATAAAGTCATAGGGAGCATAGTGGCAAAAAACAAGCCAAGGTACAGCCCAGTCATTGACCTCTTCGGAACTTGGCAAAATGTTCTTACTTAAGAGGTAACGGAAACAGGAATTTCTATATTCATAAGAATCTCTACGCCTCATTGTATGGCGGGGATTTGCACACTCATCTCCCTCGTTACAGGTAAAAACATCGAGATACGCTCCGTCTAAATGTACTCCTTCTTTTAGAAGTCTTTCGAAATTTCTCCGCACATAGTATGGTGCCTGGCTGGTACAAAGATAGGCCTGCGGTCCTCCCGCCCAGCGTGCATGGGTATAAATACTGCCGTCTGCACTTTTGCAGGCAAAGTCATCATCATAGCTTTCCGCCTTCTTGTAAAAATCCCTGTACTGGTCATGGATGCCAAAGAGATAGCCCAGCTCTTCCATCGTCTTAGAAAGCTCTCGCATCCCTTCCCATCCACCGGCCTCTGCACAGGCAGGCCCTACATCCGGATGCTTATTGTCATAGCCTGCATCTCCCCATCCGTCAAGATGAAGATAGAGTTTCTCAACTCCGTCCGCCTTGAATGCCTTCATCTCTTCCGTTCTTTTCTTAAACGGAACTAGACGATTATTCTTATCCGGAGCATCCTTATCGAAAAATTCAGAATCCGACTGTACACAAGTCTTGATTCCCTTATGCACAAAAGATGCACCGATCAGTTTTTTTACAGAAGGAGTGGACACTTCCTTTTCTTTCAAGGTCTTCAGTTTTCCCTCTTCTCTTGCCAGTTCTCTATAGCATTTTAAATAGAATTGTAATCACAATCCGAGAAGAAGATATAGCGCATAATCCGACGGTATTCCATCTGTCCGAGACTCGGCTCTATACGAAATTGCACAGTGGATTCATTTGCCCCCGCCTCATGCACCGCTTCATAGCCCATATTCCAAGGAGTAAGACTCTCCGCGAGATACCCTTCCCCGTCCTTTACCTGTGCAAAGACAGGGAGATAGGCACTTGCTGTTCCGAAACGACCGTTGAAGCCGTCCTGCTTAAAGCTCACATCCCAAGTATTGGGGATCAAGATTCCCTGCTCCTTCGGAATAATCGTGTACCAATCTTTACTTTCCTTTTTGAAGGAAAAGGGTCCCGGGAATAAGACTTGCTCTACACAGTTCAGAGGAGCCTCTGTTAAAGGAATCCACTCAAAATAGACTTGCTTTGTGCTGTATTCTACCCAAACGAAGGTCTCAAAAGAAAACTCGTTTTTCTTCTCTTCCCCACTGACCGTTTTATCCTTATCCAAACTAAGAGTATGCCCATGCCTGTTTTCATTATAAAAATCGGGAAGAGAGAAGCAGCTATAGCTGCTACGAATCCCTTCTCCTACACCGCTTTTCACAAGCTCATGTTTCTGCTCTTTGGCCTCTTTAAAGTAAATAGGCTTCTCACAGGCTTTTACGCGAAAGAAAGGAGAAAAGTTCTCCTCCGTTTCCCAAGCTGTCTTTCCTGCCAAAATAGAATATCTCAAATTTTCCTTATCAAATCGCAGGCAAAGCCCATCATAGGAAAATTGAATCATGGATTCATTCATATCAAGTACTTACTCCTACCATACCTGTTTAACTTTTAATCAATAATATCTGTATTATATTCTATTTTTTTTCATTTCACTAGTAGAAATATGCGATAAGTACTATGGCAAAAGGGGCTGTAAAAAATCAAAATAATAAAGGGATTCTTTGCAATATAGGTCTGAATGCGGGGTAGTCTGAGCCCGTCGGTACTTGCGAAAAACAAGAGAAACGCTGTTTTTCGCTTAGTATCCGCTACGTGGCGAAGCTAGCGAGAGCGTGCCCCAAGTTCAGACCTATATTGCTTAGAAAATTATTTTGATTTTTTACAGCCCCTTTTGAATAAAAGCCCTCAACTTTTCACCGTTGAGGGCTTTTTGTAAGAAGATTCCTGCATTCCGTGACTGCATCTTCAAAATCTAAATCATTTTGCACTTCTTCATAAGTTTTTCCACTTCTGTTCCCTTGATTCGTTTTAAGGCTGCCTTCAGCACGATATCCTGAATAAAACCGAGCTGTAAGTCTGTAATCTTCTTTCCGTCCCGAAGGGCCACCGTGGCATTTAACAAATCTCGAATATCATATACACTGCCCCAGACCTCCGGAACTCCTCTATCCACATTTAACAATGTGTACACTGCCTCCATTGCTGTTCGAATGGAATACTCTGTAGTAAACACCGTGTCTCTGGGTGTTTCCGCAAAATTTCCGATAAAGGCAAAATTTACAGAACCCTCCGGTACAACCAGGGGACGGTCTCCTTCTTCACGAGGCTGGAAATAGGCACTGGCGAAGGGCATCATTACGGGCACGGTATTTGCACTATGGGCTGCGAGCTCCGGAATCTCTTCCACCGGAACGCCTAAGTGATAAAGCCATTCTTCACAGATTTCCTGTCCGGTGCATTCCCGCATGGATTTTTTAACAAAGTCCCCCGGCTTATCGGAAAACATACCGTAGAGCCAAACCAGAACCTGTCCTTTTGGCTGATTTCTGTACTGGGGCTGACGGTTAATGGTCCAGCTTAAGAGCCAAGAGGAATCAGTGACGGTCACAATTCCGCCGGTTACCACTTTTCCGGAGAGAGGATCTCTTTTGCAAATATTTTTGGTATAGGGAAGAATCTTTTCATCCAAGGTATTTACCGTAGCACTCACCCAATTGCTGTCCTCCGGGTCCATGCAGAATTTATCCGGCTTTCCGAAAGAAGAATCCTGCGCCGCAATCTTTCTCCATAAGTCGAAAGTGCCGCCCGGGTGAATCTCCCCGTCCATACCGGTGGCCTTGGTCTGACTGCCGTAAGTGGAGTTTTCCACATTACTGCCATTCGTATAGAAAACCAAGTCATTTTCCGTTAAATCAATGCTTTCCTCTTTACCGTCTCGCAGAAGTTCAATCCGCCTTGCCTGCTTTTTTCCGGCAGAAATGTCAAAAAGCACATTTGTCACGCTGACACCGTAATGGAACTGTACTCCATGCTCCTCCAGATATTTCACCATGGGAAGCACCATGGATTCATACTGATTGTATCTGGTAAAACGCAATGCCTTAAAATCCGGGAGTCCGCCAATATGGTGGATAAATCTTTGCATGTAGCGCTTCATTTCCAAGGCACTTTGATCGTCCTTAAAGGCAAACATGGTTCGCCAATACATCCAGAAATTAGTCTTAAAAACTTCTTCATCGAAAATTTCCGTCATTTTCACATTAGCCAAATCTTCATCCGGCGTCATGAAAAGCTTCATGATTTCCATACTGCCTTTGTCGGAGAGACCGAACTTGTTCTCCGTCTTCGCATCTTCTCCGCGATTCTTGGTCGCACGGCATAAAGAATAATTCGGATCTTTTTTATTCAGCCAATAGTACTCGTCCAGTACGCTCACTCCCTCGGTTTCGATAGAGGGAATAGAACGAAAGAGGTCCCACATACATTCGAAATGATTGTCCATCTCTCTGCCGCCCCGCATGACATAACCCGCAATCATTTTATCTCCGTCTAAGGCTCCGCCCGGATGAGATTCCTTTTCCAGAATATGAATTCTTTTTCCTTCCATTTGGGCATCTCTTACTAAAAAGCAAGCTGCTGCGAGAGATGCCAAACCGCTGCCAATCAGGTATGCCGACTTGTTCTCTATCCCGTCCGGCTTCTCCGGACGGGCAAATGCCTCATAATTTCCACTGGAATAATACATCATCTAACCCTCTTTCTTTTTGTTTACGGCCTTATTCTAGTGTACGAAAAAGAGGAAAACCATAAACAAAACAGCCGGCATGATAAAAAACTTATCAAACCGACTGTTTTGCTTAAATCATTTTCAAAAAACCCTCTATCTTCTCGAATAAGCCTCCAAAGCTCTTGCAAAGTTTCCCTGCATAAGGAGACTCATACGCGAAATGATTTTTTCAGGATTCTCTTTCATATCACGCTGAATCCAATCCAATATAAGCCCGACGTAAGCATACTTGTAGAAGTTGGCAATAAAGTCCTTATCTTCTTCGCTGACTACTCTTTCCTTGTCCTCTTCCTCTACAACATCACGAAGAAGTCTGTACGACACCTTAAACAAATATTGCTCAAGTTGCTCTCTACTGACCGTGCGATAAACGTTCATAATCAGCGGCTTATTTTCCAGAATGGAAAGAAAAAGCTGAAGATAGCCTTCCTGCCAAGTTTCATAGCTCTTCTTTCCCGCCAGAATCTTCTCCGCTTCTTCCGCAAATGACCAATCTATCAAGTCATATATATCCTGAAAATGATAATAAAAGGTCATGCGATTCATTCCGCAGTCGTCTGCAATATCCGAAATTGTAATTTTGTCCAAAGGTTTTTTTAGAAGCAATTTCTTTAAAGAGGCTTCCAAGGCCCTTTTCGTAAGATTTGACATTGTTTCCCTCCCATTTTTCGAAAGAAAAGAGACACTCGAATGAGCGTCCCTTTTCAAACGGATATCCTGTCTAGGCAGGGCTTACCCATTTCTCCCTATGTTTTTGTTTTCCAATTACAGCTCGTTCTCTCCATCCTTAATGGCTCTTAAGGCTTCCGCCAGTCCGGAAAGTCCCTGCGGATCAGCATCAAAGATTTCCTCTGTGCTAAGAGGCTCCGAAGTTTCCTCCGAAACATTCGGGGTATAGTCTACATGCTCTTCCTTATCGGTAGAAAGCTTTACATTACGATATCTTCTCATACCGGTTCCGGCAGGAATCAGCTTACCGATAATGACATTTTCCTTCAGTCCGATGAGGTGGTCTATCTTACCGTTAATTGCCGCTTCTGTAAGCACCTTGGTTGTCTCTGGAAGGAAGCCGCAGACATAAAGGAATCGGTTGCAAGGGAAGCCTTGGTAATGCCGAGCATCGTTCTCTTTCCTTCTGCCGGAGTCTTTCCTTCTTTAATGAGTCTCTCGTTCTCATCTTCGAAATCCAAGCGATCCACAGTCGTTCCCGGAATAAAGCGGGAGTCTCCTGCCTCATTGATACGCTCTTTCTTCATCATCTGACGAACAATCATCTCAATGTGCTTATCGTTAATTTCTACACCCTGCAGACGATAAACTCTCTGCACCTCGGAAATCATGTAGTTCTGTACTGCCTTAACTCCCTTAATCTTCAAGAGGTCATGCGGATTGATGGAGCCTTCCGTCAAAATATCTCCGGCTTCCAGTACCTGTCCGTCCATAACCTTCAATCTTGAACCGTAAGGAATCAGGTAGGTTTTAGACTGTGCGGACTCGTTATCCGTAACAATTACCTCTCTCTTCTTCTTGGTATCCCGAATTTCTACCACACCCGGAATCTCCGTAAGAATAGCAAGTCCCTTTGGCTTTCTCGCCTCGAAAAGCTCCTCTACACGGGGAAGACCTTGGGTAATATCTCCACCTGCCACACCTCCGGTATGGAAGGTTCTCATGGTAAGCTGTGTTCCCGGTTCGCCGATGGACTGTGCGGCAATGGTTCCAACTGCTTCACCCACTTCAACCGGCTTTCCTGTTGCAAGGTTTGCTCCGTAGCACTTTGCGCAGATTCCGGACTTGGAACGGCAGGTCAATACCGTACGAATCTTTACGGACTGTCTTCCCATCTTGGTGAGCGCGTTCATAACAAGAGGTGCTCTCTTCGGAGTAACCATGTGATTTGCCTTGATGACAATTGCACCGGTCTCCGGATCGATGATATCTTCCGCAAGGAATCTTCCTGTGATTCTTTCCTGTAGAGACTCAATCTTCTCCTGTCCATCGGAAAGTTCAGTAATCTCCATGGAAGGAATCGTCTCCCTTCCTTCAGCGCAATCCAGGTCACGGATAATCAAATCCTGAGAAACGTCTACCAGTCTTCTGGTAAGGTAACCGGAGTCAGCTGTACGAAGAGCGGTATCGGAAAGTCCTTTACGAGCACCATGTGCAGAGATAAAGTACTCCAAAACGTCCAGTCCTTCACGGAAGTTGGATTTAATCGGTAACTCGATGGTTCTACCGGTTGTATCCGCCATGAGTCCACGCATACCGGCAAGCTGCTTGATCTGCTTATCGGATCCACGGGCTCCGGAATCGGCCATCATGAAGATGTTGTTGTATTTATCCAAACCTGTTAAAAGATCATGGGTTAACTGATCGTCGGTATTCTTCCAAGTTTCAATCACTTCCTTATAACGCTCTTCCTCCGTAATCAGTCCGCGGCGGAAGTTCTTTGCAATTCTGTCAACGGTGCTTTGCGCCTGCTCAAGAAGCTCTTCCTTACTTGCGGGAACAGTCATATCGTGAATGGATACGGTCATCGCAGCCTTCGTCGAATACTTATAACCGATAGCCTTGATATCATCGAGAGTCAGTGCTGTCTGCATTGCTCCATGCACATCCATAACCTTTTCCAGAATTTGCTTCAGGTTCTTCTTCTTTACAAGGAAGTTAATCTCGGGAAGCAGTCTGTTTCCGGAATAGAACGATCGGTGAAACCTAAATCCTGCGGAATAATCTCATTGAAGAGCAATCTACCTACCGTGGTTTCGATAATTCCTTCCAGCTTCTCTTTTTCACCGTCTTCGGAAACCCATTCTTTTCTTATCTTACATCGAATCTTTGCATGCAAGGTCACGAAGTGATTCTCGTAAGCAAGAATCGCTTCATCTATGGACTTAAAGAGCATGCCCTCTCCTGTATCTCCTTCTCTCTCCTGCGTAAGATAATACACACCCAGTACCATATCCTGAGAAGGAACCGCAACCACGCCACCATCTGACGGCTTTAAGAGGTTGTTCGGAGAAAGAAGCATAAAACGGCACTCTGCCTGTGCTTCCTGCGTTAAGGGAAGATGGATAGCCATCTGGTCTCCGTCAAAGTCGGCGTTGAAGGCCGCACAAACGAGCGGATGAAGCTTAATTGCCTTACCCTCTACGAGAATCGGTTCAAAAGCCTGAATACCCAAACGGTGCAAGGTCGGAGCACGGTTCAACATAACAGGATGCTCCTTAATCACATACTCGAGAATGTCCCAAACGCCCTCGTCCAGACGCTCTACCATTTTCTTTGCATTCTTAATGTTGTGTGCCTTACCGGTATTCACAAGTTCCTTCATAACGAAGGGCTTAAAGAGCTCAATCGCCATTTCCTTCGGCACACCGCACTGGTAAATCTTCAGTTCAGGTCCTACTACGATAACGGAACGACCGGAATAGTCTACACGCTTTCCCAAGAGATTCTGACGAAAACGTCCCTGCTTACCCTTTAACATATCGGAAAGGGACTTCAGTGCACGATTTCCGGGACCGGTCACAGGGCGTCCTCGTCTACCGTTATCAATTAAAGCGTCTACCGCCTCCTGCAACATTCTCTTCTCGTTACGAACAATGATTTCCGGTGCACCAAGCTCCAAAAGACGCGCAAGACGATTATTTCTGTTAATAATTCTACGATACAGATCATTGATATCGGAAGTCGCAAAACGTCCGCCGTCAAGCTGTACCATCGGTCTTAAATCAGGAGGAATAACCGGAAGATTTGTAAGAATCATCCACTCCGGCTTATTTCCGGAGGAACGGAAGGCCTCTACCACTTCCAGCCTCTTCACAATACGGGCTCTCTTCTGTCCGGAAGAGTTGTCCAGCTCGGAACGAAGACTGCTATATTCCTTCTCCAAATCAATATGAGAAAGAAGCTCAAAAATCGCCTCTGCACCCATACCTACACGGAAATTGCCATAGCCGTACTGCTCTATTGCATCTCTATATTCCTTCTCGGAAAGCACTTCCTTATAACTTAGACTTGTCTCCATCGGATCCAAAACCACGTAAGAAGCAAAATAGAGAACTCTCTCCAAAATTCTCGGGCTGATATCCAAAATCAAGCCCATTCTGGAAGGGATGCCCTTGAAATACCAGATATGAGAAACCGGAGCGGCAAGCTTAATATGCCCCATTCTCTCTCTACGCACGGAAGACTTGGTCACCTCTACACCGCAGCGATCACAGATTACTCCCTTATATCGAATCTTTTTGTACTTTCCGCAATGACATTCCCAGTCCTTTACCGGTCCGAATATTCTTTCACAGAATAATCCGTCCTTCTCCGGCTTTAAGGTTCTATAGTTAATGGTTTCCGGCTTTTTTACCTCTCCGTAAGACCAATTCAGAATCTTCTCCGGAGAAGCTAAACCGATTTTTATGGAATCAAATTGTACCGGCTCATTTCCACTTTGAAAGTTTGCCATTTTTCCTCCTCTACTCGTCCTCACCATCATCATCTACTAAGCCGGAAGTGATGCTTTCAAAGAATTCCTCCGCATCCTGATCGGAAAATTCCCCTGCATCATCATTTCCCTCTTCGCTGTCTACCAGTTCTCCGTCCTTAAATTCCTGCTTTGTATAGCCGTAAGCTCCGAAGTTCTCCTGCTTTTCCGTGCGATAATCTCCGCCGGATAAGAGTCTATGCATATCCTGGTTTGCATCATAGAGATCTTCCGTAATCTCCACAACGTTTTGCTCTTCATCCAGAACCTGCATATCAAGACAAAGTGCCTGCATTTCCTTAAGAAGTACCTTGAAGGATTCAGGTACTCCGGGTGCCGGAATATTCTGTCCCTTGATAATCGCTTCATAGGTCTTTACACGTCCCGCAACATCATCCGACTTCATCGTCAGAATCTCCTGTAAGGTGTAAGCGGCACCGTAAGCCTCCAGTGCCCAAACCTCCATCTCTCCGAAACGCTGTCCACCGAACTGCGCCTTTCCACCAAGCGGCTGCTGGGTTACTAAGGAGTACGGACCTGTTGATCTTGCGTGAATCTTATCATCAACCAAGGTGATGAAGCTTTAAGTAGTGCATGAATCCGATAGAGGTCGGACCGTCAAATTTCTCTCCGGTTCTACCGTCACGAAGCTGTACCTTTCCGTCAATGCCGATGGGTACGCCCTGCCATTCTTTTCTATGCTCAAGATGAGCCCCTAAGTACTCATATACCTCCGGATTAAGCTCTTCCTTATGCTTTTCGGAAAATTCTTCCCAGCTAAGATTGACGTAATCATTTGCCAGAAGAAGGGTCTGCTGAATATCCACCTCGGTTGCACCGTCAAATCGGGGTAGATACATCGATGCCCAGCGCCTTTGCAGCCAGGGAAAGGTGTAATTCCAGCACCTGTCCGATGTTCATACGAGAAGGCACGCCGAGCGGGTTCAATACGATATCCAAAGGACGGCCGTTCGGAAGATAAGGCATATCCTCAACCGGAAGCACTCGGGAAACGACACCCTTGTTTCCATGACGACCTGCCATCTTATCTCCTACACCAATCTTACGCTTCTGTGCAATGTAAACACGAACAGACTGAGAAACTCCCGGTGCAAGCTCGTCGGAGTTCTCTCTGGTAAATACCATGGTATTGATAACCGTACCATAAGCACCGTGAGGCACCTTCAAAGAGGTATCCCTTACTTCTCTTGCCTTCTCGCCGAAGATGGCACGAAGTAAACGCTCTTCTGCAGTAAGCTCGGTCTCTCCTTTCGGCGTAACCCTTCCTACCAGGATATCTCCGGCCCTTACTTCAGCACCAATACGGATGATTCCTCTTTCATCCAAGTTCTTTAAGGCATCATCGCCGACACCCGGTACATCGGAAAGTAATCTCTTCCGGTCCGAGCTTGGTATCTCTTGCTTCCAGCTCATATTCTTCAATATGCACGGAAGTATAAACGTCGTTCTGCACGAGTCTCTCGGAAAGGAGAACCGCATCCTCGTAGTTATAGCCTTCCCATGTCATAAATCCGATAAGCGGGTTCTTTCCTAGGGCAATTTCTCCGTTCTTGGTAGACGGACCGTCTGCAATAACATCCCCGGCTTCTACATGGTCATGGGTATCCACAATCGGCTTTTGGTTGTAACAGTTACTGGGGTTACTGCGCATAAACTTCATCAGCTTATACTCGTCATAGCCCCCGTCCTTGTCCCTCTTAATCACAATCTTAGACGAGGAAGAAAGGGTAACCTCGCCGCTGTTCTTCGCTACCACACAGGCACCGGAGTCAACGGCAGCCTTATTGGACATACCGGTATCCACTACAGCAGACTCTGTGGTCAGAAGCGGCACCGCCTGACGCTGCATGTTCGATCCCATGAGCGCACGGTTTGCGTCGTCGTTCTGTAAGAAAGGAATCATGGAAGTCGCCACGGAGAAACCATCTTCGGGGATACGTCCATCAAATCTATGCTGGCTTTCGGGAAGGCAGAAGTCTGATCTCTGTATCTTCCGGAAACATTGTCATGCTTAAAATGTCCCTCTTCATCCAAGGGCTCATTTGCCTGTGCTACTACGAAATTGTCCTCTTCGTCCGCCGCAAGGTAAATCACCCTATCGGTTACAATCGGATTCGTCTTATCCGTCTTATCCACCACGCGATATGGGGCTTCGATAAAACCGTACTCATTGATTCTTGCATAAGACGCAAGAGAGTTAATGAGTCCGATGTTCGGTCCTTCAGGGGTCTCGATAGGACACATTCTTCCATAGTGTGTATAATGTACGTCTCGCACCTCAAACCCTGCACGGTCTCTGGAAAGTCCGCCCGGTCCAAGTGCGGAAAGTCTTCTCTTATGAGTCAACTCCGAAAGCGGATTGTTCTGGTCCATGAACTGGGACAGCTGAGAAGATCCGAAGAACTCCTTTACAGCCGCAGTAACCGGCTTAATGTTAATCAAGGACTGCGGAGTAATTTCATCAATATCCTGCGTGGACATTCTTTCACGAACCACTCTCTCCATACGGGAAAGACCGATACGATACTGGTTTTGTAAAAGTTCTCCAACGGCACGAATACGACGGTTTCCAAGGTGGTCGATATCATCTGGCGTTCCGATTTCTTCATCAATATTTAAAGCATAGCTGATGGATGCAAAAATATCTTCCTTTGTTATGTGCTTTGGAATCAAGGAATGGATATTCTTGCGGATAGCCTCCTTAAGGCTCTCAACGCCCTGCTCTCCCACTTCTTCCAAAAGTGCCTTCAAAGCAGGATAATACACCAGCTCATTGATACCAAGCTCTTCCGGATCAATTTCTTCCGGAATCCATGCCCTGATGTCTACCTGCATGGAAGAAAGCACCTTCTCCGTACGGGTCGGGCCGTCAATCATTACGAAAGGAACCGCAGCGTCCTGAATGGTCGTTGCAAGCTCTTGACTTACCATGGTTCCGGCTTCTGCCAAAGCTCGCCGGTTTCAGTAGAATAAACCGCTTCCGCAAGGGTATGTCCCTTGATTCTGTTCTTTAAGTGAAGCTTCTTATTAAACTTATATCTTCCCACCTTTGCGAGATCATAACGTCTCGGATCAAAGAACATGGAATTCAAAAGTGACTGCGCAGAGTCAACGGAAAGAGGCTCACCCGGTCTAATCTTCTTATATAACTCTAAGAGGCCTTCCTGATAGTTCTCGGAAGGATCCTTCTCAATGGATGCCTGTAACTTCGGATCATCTCCGAAGAGATCCAGGATTTCTTTCGAAGAGCCGACTCCAAGTGCACGAATGAATACTGTTACCGGCACTTTTCTGGTTCTATCTACACGAACAAAGAAGATGTCGTTGGAATCAGTTTCATACTCTATCCATGCACCTCTGTTCGGAATAATCGTACAACTGTAGAGCTCCTTACCTACCTTATCATGATCTACGCCATAATAAATTCCGGGGGAACGCACCAACTGAGAAACGATAACTCGCTCTGCACCGTTGATAACAAAAGAACCGTTCTCGGTCATAAGAGGAAGATCTCCCATGAAAATCTCATGCTCGTTGATTTCTTCCTTATCTTTATTAAACAGGCGAACTTTTACCTTAAGCGGGGCTGCATAAGTTGCATCCCTTTCCTTACACTCTTCTATACTATACTTTGCTTCATCTTTAACAAGCTTGAAGTCCACAAACTCCAAACTTAAATGACCGGCAAAGTCCTGGATGGGAGAAATATCATCAAAGGCCTCCCTCAAGCCCTCATGCAAAAACCATTCATAGGAATCCTTTTGGATTTCAATGAGGTTTGGCATTTCAAGAACTTCCTTACTACGAGAGAAAGTCATCCTGAGATTCTTCCCGGTTCTTACCGGATGCATTTTGCTTTTTTTCATCGACCGTTCACCCCTAATATACGAGACGGACCCGTCTCCTTGCTGAGAATTCACAATAAAAAGCACCCTACAGGGGAATAAGATATTTAGATATCTTTATAGCTCTTGTTGGGTATCCTTTTCTTGTAAAAAATTGACGATTCGTTCACTTCAATCCGGCATCCTATCCCCAAAGTGCGGAAAAAGGGCATAGTTTGCCCTGTGTCTGCCGAATAAGCAAACTTCATACTATCATTTCCCTCTTCCTCTTGTCAAGGCAAAGCATAGTAAAAAATTTACTCTATATTTTATGAATTTCTGTGAATATTTTTTTCTGACGAATTCAGATTGATTCTGATCATTTCTGCAGAATTTCTTACTTTTTCTTCTTACTCTGTTCTGTCCCGTTTTCTTTTACGACCTTCTCAGCCTTTCCTCTTAACTTGGCAAAAAAGCCCTTTTGCTTGGGCATTTCAGGCACAACTCCGCCTCGGACAGACTTAATGGAACGAATATAGATACCCGAAACGGCAACCTTCACTTCCTTCTTAACCGGGAGTATCTCATAGACTGTAGGATCCGCCATAAGAGTCAGGACTCTCGGGCCAACCTTCGCCTTCACAACCGGAAGCTTGGACATACGAGCATAAACCGGCATCTCCTTTTCCACCTGTTCAGGAAGTCCGGCAGCCACCGCTTCTTTCACCCGAAGCTTCTTCTTATCAATAATCAACATGGAGACCTCCATGGTATTGGCTTCAAGCATAGGTTGTTGCATAGCTTGCTTTGCTTGCAGGCGACGTCCCAAAATATACAGAATAACCAAGACAGCAGAAAGAATAATAAGAACTGTAATAAGTACAGAGAACACCGTTTGAGCAGAAATCGCAAGCAACATAAAAAACAACCTCTTCTTTCAAAATGATTATGCATAGCGAAACGAGATATTGCACAGCTTACGCATATAGCCCGTTACGAATTGGAACAACGAAAGTATTCTACCCTTTCAAGGGGAAAATTGCAATGGAGAGTTCCGTCTCCGCAATCATTTCCTCAAACTGATAAAGAAGATAGGAAAGACGCAGTTCTGCACGTCCTGCCGAAAATTCCTCATAGAGATATTTCACTTCCTTTGTATCAAAAGAAAGCGGCATGGCCCCCAGCTCCGTTTCATAGTCCACAGACCATTTGATGCCGGAAAGGTATTCCACTCGCTGCGTCTCCTTCCAGTTTCGCATCATAACCAGTTTGTTTTCCGAAGGAAAAAACTCCAGGGAATGGTGGATGTTATCCTGAAAATAACTCAGAAGATAACTCTTTCCGCGATTTAGAAGCACTCCCTTTTCCTCTATGGTAAACTCATCAAGTTCTTCTCCGATTTTTTGCTTGCTTTTTAATCTAATTTTAACCTTCATTTTTTCTCCGCCCTTTCGAGCCTTAGAACCAAAAGTGCAAATAGGCTACGAAACAAAGAATCCGCCTGTATTCGTCAGGTTCGCTCTTTCTTCATCATCAAACCGCACAAAAGTCAATTCGTTTTTCTATACATTAAAAGGGTTCTGCGTGCATAACAGAACCCTCAGGCGATAGAAAGCAAACTTTTTTATCAAATCGATTATGTTTTAAGTATAGCAGTTATTTCCAAAAAAGTTTAAAGTCTAAAGAAATAATTATTTATGAAATTCTTAAGGTCTAGGAAGGAACTATGTCGGTCTGTTTTCTGCACTGGAAATCAGGTTCTCTACCAGCTCTTCAATATTCCATCCCGCTTTTTGAAACAGCATAGGATACATGGAAATAGAAGTAAAGCCCGGCATCGTATTGATCTCGTTAAATACAATTTCCTCTCCCGTAAAGAAAAAGTCCACTCTGGACAAAGAGAAGCCGTCCACTGCCAGAAAAACGGATTTTGCCGCCTTCTGAATTCTTTCCTCTATCCCTTCCGGTAAGTCCGGATTAATATCTGTCTGCGAGTTCGGATTATTGTACTTGGCATCATAATCATAAAACTCCGCCGCCGCTTTAATTTCTCCAACGGAGGAAGCCTTTACTTCTCCGGGTATACCGGAAAATACTGCGCACTCCAGCTCTCTTCCCTTGATACACTCCTCAATCAAAACACGCCTATCTACTGTAAGAGCAAAATCTACCGCTTTTAAAAGCTCTTCCTTGTTTTCCGCCTTACTGACTCCGCAGGAAGAACCCGCATTGGAGGGTTTTACAAATACAGGGAAATGCAATTCCCGCTCCACGTCTACACAAATTTCTTCTCTTCTTTTTTCCTTCTTCCACTCGGAATGCCGCAATGCAATGTAGTTCGCCTGACGGACACCCTGTTTTGTCAGTGTTTTTTCCACGGCAAGCTTTGTGGATACCTTATCCATGGAAATGGCAGAGGATAATACCCCACAGCCTACATAGGGAATCTCCGCAAGCTCCAGAAGCCCCTGAACCGTCCCGTCTTCACCGCCCTTTCCATGAAGAACCGGGAACACGATGTCAACCTTTTCCAAATGGAAGCTTCCATCTTCTTCCATAAAAACAAGAGACTTAAGAGCCGCATCCGGGAGAAGCGCCGCTCTTCTTTTTCCTTCTCTCCAGCTATTATCTTCAATTTTTCCTGTATTCTCAACCGGAATCCACTCTCCGGTCTTCGTGATTCCCACAAAAAGCGGACGGTATTTTTCTCTGTTTACCGCTTTTGCCACAGTAAGGACGGAACGACAGGAAACCTCATGTTCTGTGGACTGTCCGCCAAAAAGTAAAAGTAAATTTTTCATTTCGACCCTCTTGATTTTCTTTGTTTCCGTTTTCCATTTCCCAAATATCTTGGGTAAAACATTTTTTCCTGCGTATTATACATAGAACAAATGCATCGCTTATTTTATCCCAAAAGATATCATACACCCTTCACCCGATATTCGTTATGCATAAGCATTGCCACCCGAAAACCGAGTGGCAATAAATAAAACTTAATTTGCTTTTTCAATCTGCACAATAGCAGCCTTCTGCATAGGAATGCGACAGTTCTTATTTCCGCCAAACTCTACAATCACGGTATCGTCTGTCATATCGATAATCACTCCATAGAAACCGGAAGTAGTCAATACTGTATCTCCGACAGCCAAGCTGGACAACATATCCTGCTGCTTTTTCTTCTCCTTCTGCTGAGGACGAACCCCCATAAAATAGAAAATACCGACGATGACCAAAATGTACGCTACCGTTCCGAATACCCCAATGTTTCCCATATTTTTCTCCTTTTGTCCTTTACAATTCTGTCCTTCATTTTGCACCTTTTATCGAAAAAAGCAAGGCTTTTATCTATACTAAATCTTATATTCAAAATCTCCGCTTTAGGAATTCTGTATCTTCAGCTTATACAGCGCTTCCGTCTTCCATGCTTCCCATCTTCCTTCCCGAATCGCAAAACGCATCTCCCGCATCAAACGATTGTAATAGGAAAGGTTATGCAATACGCAAAGGCGCATACCGAGCATTTCCTTCGCCTTTAAAAGATGCCGGATATAAGCTCTCGAGTAACCACCCGTGTAACTTCCGTCCTCCAAGCGAATCCCCTTACATGCCGGACAGTCACAGCCCTCCTCTATCGGGCGAAAATCCTTTTCATAGGCAAGATTCCAAAGATTCAACTTACCGGAGGCATGATAAACATGACCATGTCTTCCGTTACGACTCGGGAATACGCAGTCAAAGAAGTCTATTCCGCGGTCTACCGCCTGCACCATGTTTTCCGGTGTACCGACGCCCATAAGGTAGGTCGGCTTATCCTTTGGAAGGAAGGGAACTACATCATCCAGAATCCTGTACATATCCTCATGACTCTCCCCTACCGCAAGACCTCCTACTGCATAGCCCGGAAGTTCCAGATCGGAAATCTGCTTTGCATGGTTAATTCGCACATCCGAAAGGACACCGCCCTGATTGATACCGAAAAGAAGTTGATTTTTGTTAATCGTGCTTTCCTCTTGACTGAGTTCTTCCATCCTCTTTTTACAACGAACAAGCCAGCGTGTCGTCCTCTCTACGGAGGGCTCAATATACTGCCTGTCCGCCAGTGCCGGAGGACACTCATCAAATGCCATGGCAATGGTGGAAGCCAGATTGGATTGAATCTCCATGGACTCTTCTGGCCCCATAAAAATCCTTCGCCCGTCAATATGGGAGCGAAACTCTACCCCCTCTTCCCGAATCTTCCGTCCGGTCTTTGCTAAACTATAGACCTGAAAGCCGCCGGAATCCGTGAGAATCGGCTTATCCCAGTTCATCATCCGATGCAGTCCGCCAAGCTCCTTGATCACCTTGTCTCCGGTTCTTACATGAAGATGATAGGTGTTGGAAAGCTCCACCTGTGTTCCGATTAGCCGAAGGTCATCCGTGGACACTCCGCCCTTAATAGCGGCTACCGTACCCACATTCATAAAACCGGAGTTTCAATCACGCCGTGTACGGTTTCCATATGAGCGGACTTGGCCCTTCCGCACTGCCCGACTATTTCATATTTCATTTTGACAGTCGCCATATCCGCTCCTTACTTTACAGTGAACTTGACTCTACATAGATTTCTCTATGATTTCTCTATGATTTCTCATCGTGTTCTATCCGGTTAATAAGCCCGGGCAATCCCGCTCAAGACAAGCTTACTTCAACCGTTCTTACTTCTTGCCCTTCTCTGCAGAGAGCTTTTCCTTCCGCTTCTTGGACATATTTACAAAATCATACCAAAGAGGTCCGGCAATGCATACGGAAGACCAAGCACCGGAAACAATACCTACCATAAGCGGCATAGAGAAGTCTCGAATAGAGCTTACGCCGAAGAGGAAGAGGCAGAATACCGTGATAAAAGTCGTAATCGATGTATTAATAGAACGGGTAAGGGTATTGGAAATCGCCTCATTTACCGCAAAGTCCAAACCTTTCTTCTTCACATCCCCATTTTGAATGTTTTCACGAATACGGTCAAATACCACGATGGTCGCGTTGATGGAATATCCGACAATAGTCAGGATGCAAGCGATAAAATTGGAGCCTACCGCCCAGCGGAATGCCGCGTAGAAGGTTACTGTCACAAGCACATCGTGCGCAAGAGCAAGTACCGAAGAGGATGCAAACTTGATATCCCGGAAACGAACCCAGATATAAATCAGCATACAGAAGATTGCAATCGTGAGTGCCCAAACGGCATCCGTCTTCATTTCCTTGGAAACGGCACCGGAGATATTTTCCGTAACAATTTTATCCTCGGAGATGGAGAACTTCTCTTGAATACTGTTGTAGAGCTTTGCTCTCTCTTCCGTTGACATCGTTCTGGTTTTAATGATAACCTCATTGGTTCCTGCAACCTTCGCAGCCTGTGCGGAAGCGTCCCCGCCGGTTGCTTCCCTAAAGAGCGGAATAACCTGCTGATCCACTTCCTCCATACTTAAATCTTTGTCAAAGGTAATCGTTGTGGAAGAACCGCCTTTAAAGTCAAGGTCATAGTTAAAGATATAACCTGTGTTTTTCTTATTCATTCCGAGCATGGCAAAGCCGGCAACAATCACTACCGCAGAAACAAGGTAGGCAATCTTACGGAACTTGATAAAGTCGATGATCTTGGTATCTTTCTTGATTCCGTAAAGAGCCGGATTCTCCGCTCCCATGGCAAGGAAGGCATTTAAAAGTGCTCTTGTCACAAAAAGCGCCGTGATTAAAGAAACCACGATACCGATTGCCAAGGTGCTTGCAAAGCTCTTTACCGTTCCGGAACCACGGAGGTAAAGCACCGCCGCCGCAATAAGGGTCGTGATATTTCCGTCCAAATAGCGGAAAGCGCCTTCTCAAAGCCGGCCTTAATAGACTTTTCTACAGAATTCCCCTGTCCCAGCTCTTCCTTGATTCTGGTAAAAATGATGACATTCGCATCCACGGCCATACCGATAGAAAGAATAACACCGGCAATACCGGGAAGCGTCAAGGTTACTTCAAATGCCTGTAGAAGTACCATTTCGAGCCCTACATACAGCACCAAAGCAATGGAAGAGGCAAGCCCCGGCAGACGATAAACAAGCAGCATGAAAAGAATCACGAGCGCAATACCGATAGCAGCCGCCTTTAAGGAGCTCGCAATTGCCTCCACACCGAGGGTCGCACCGATTACATTGGAACGAAGCTCTGTCAGCTTTACCGGGAGGGCACCGATACGAATGGTGGAAGCAATTTTGTTCGCCTCATCATAGGACTCAATCGGGCTGATGGATGCCTGACCGCCGCTAATCGCTTCCTTTACATTCGGAGAAGAAATCACTTCATTATTATAGATAATGTAAATGCGCTTCCCTACATTGTTCTTGGTCGCTTCCTCAAATTTCTTCGCTCCCGCCTCATTAAAGACAAGCTCAATCACATATTCCTTATTATTGTTCTGGTTGGTCATTCCCGCCGAAGCTGTTTTTACATCATCTCCGGTAAGAAGTACATTTCCGTTCTCATCCGCAAACTCCAGTGTTCCGGGTTCTCCCAGCTCTTCGAGAATTGCATTGGCATCCGTGGCACCGGGAATATCGATATTGATTCGATTATCTCCCTCTTTATACACCTGCGCTTCATCCGAATAGCTCTGTGCCTTCATCTGCAGCTTATACACCGTGTCACTCATCTGCTCTGCAGTGGGATTCTCGTCCACAGTTTGGTAAGTGATGGAAACACCTCCGTTTAAGTCCAAACCGAGCTTAATATTGTTTGCGTTCATATAGCCGAGAACGCAGAACGCCGCAGTCAGGATCAGGACTCCCAACAACTGTAATGTAGCCTTAAATTTCTTGTTCATTTCGTACTTCCTTTGCAAAAGATTTTGCCTTTTTTCCTTAGGCATATACTGCCTTATATTAGCACAGGTAAAAGTCTTAGTGCAAGAAATAAAAAGAGCATCCGCAATCGGATGCTCTTTCAATACAAATCAGGAATATCCAAGCCTGAAGCCCTTTGAAAACGCACTGCTTCGGACAGAGATTTGCACTTAGTCCTCAGCCCCAATACTAATATGACGTTCTACACCTTCCTTGGTAAATTTTGCCGTATCCAATTCAGGCATCAGTTCTGTGGTAATAATATGAATCATCTCTTCCAGCTTTTCCATTTCTTCCTTCGTAAAGCGTTTCTTGCAACGCTCCTCTACTTTCTTCACATAGCGGAAAGAAACCTCGTAATAGTCCCAAAATTTCTTTGTGGGACGAAGATGAAATTCACGATGATCATTTTCATCCTGAATCTTCTCAATATAACCCTTCTGAATAAGAGCATTGACCTTGTAGGCCGCATTCGGCGCGGAAATGCCCATCATGATGGCAAACTCCTGCACAGTTGGCTCTCCCAGAGCCTTAATGCATTCTATGCTGTAGCTTTCTACAGTAGTGAGACTCGCCTCTCTTTTTTCAAACTTCGCAAATACCTGCATATAAATAAATCCGAAATTTGTCGTAAAGACCAAATATGGCATCACTAAACATACGTTTCTCTTTTCTCAAAAATTAAATTGTCATCACGCACTTTTACTTTGTTAAAATAAAAGCAATTTTCTATTTCAATCCAACTTTAACAGAAAATTACGATTTTTCCAATAGCAGAAGCCTATATTTAAGAGTTTTTTTTAATTAAATGATTTAATCCATATGTTTATATTCATTTTTTTCAAAAAGCAATATTTTCTTTTTTTAATATTTTTTTAATAATATTACACTGCTTATTGAATGCGACCAGCTCCTATTATTCTAAAATAATTTCCTTTTCGAATCGGTCCGAACTTCTTAGTATGACAAAACCGCAATTTACATGATAGCAAAGCTGAGTTCCGCCTTTACAGCCGTCTTTCCATTCACCTTCGCTTCCGCTTCACCTATCCCGATTGGACCTTTTCTGTTCGTTAAACGACAACTAAGCTCCAGCGTATCTCCCGGTCGAACCGGAGTCTTAAACTTACAGTTCTTGATTCCTCCAAAGAGGGCAATCTTTCCTTTATGCTCCGGAAGAGAAAGAAGAGCTACTGCACCTGTCTGCGCAAGAGCTTCCACCACTAAAACCCCCGGCATTACCTTGAACTTTGGAAAATGCCCCTGAAAAAACGGCTCATTCGCCGAAACGCATTTTTTTGCAACAGCATACTCCCCGGGGTTGTAGTCCTCCACACTGTCAAGCAGTAAAAACGGATAACGGTGCGGGAGGATTGCTTCGATTTCTTCTATATTTAACTTTGGCATAGTGCGTTCCTTTCATAAGTACTTCTAGAGGAAACGCCCCCTAGCCCTTCCGGCAAAAGACGCTCTCGCTCGGTTCCGGCCTAGCGGTACTAGATTCACACTTCGCTATGCTTGTGTTCATCAAGTGCCGAGGCCTCCAAACGCTTTTGCCCGTAAGGGTATAGAGGTCGTTTCCTCCTATTCATAACGAGTATCGCTCGCAAAGCGTGCGATATCTCGTTTACTCCTTTTTTATAACTTCCTTTGCTATTTCTTAAAGACAAGGCAAGCGTTATGCCCTCCGAAACCCAAAGAATTCGAAAGTGCATAGCGAAGTTCTTGCTCTCTTCCCGTATTCGGCACATAGTCCAGATCCAGCTCTTCATCCTTTACCTGATAGTTCATGGTAGCAGGTACAAAACTGTCACGGAGAGCAAGGACGGAGAAAATCGCTTCCACTGCTCCTGCCGCACCGAGCAAGTGCCCTGTCATGGACTTTGTGGAGGAAATAGGAACGGAATAAGCTCTTTCCTTAAAAACAGTCTTTACCGCCGCTGTCTCTCCAAGGTCATTTAAATGTGTGGAAGTACCGTGCGCATTGATGTAATCAATTTCAGAAGATGTAATTCCTGCATCCTTTAAAGCAAGCTCCATGCAGGCAGCCGCACCCTCTCCTCCGGGAGCGGGAGAAGTGATATGGTAGGCATCACAATTTGCGCCGTATCCCACGATTTCGGCATAAATTTTAGCTCCTCTTTTTAAGGCATGCTCTCTTTCCTCTAAAATGAGGATGCCCGCTCCTTCTCCCATTACAAAACCGGAGCGCTCCTTATCAAAGGGAATCGATGCACGGCTTACTTCCGTCGCCGAAGAAAGAGCCTTCATCGTTGCAAAACCGCCAATTCCAAGCTCCGAGATGGCCGCCTCAGTTCCTCCGCAAAGCATGGCAGTCTCATAGCCGTCCCGAATACGATGAAAGGCATCGCCTACCGCATTGGATCCGCCGGCACAAGCCGTGACCGGACAAATACAGATTCCCTTCAACTTATGCCGAATGGCAATCTCTCCTGCCGCCATATTGGAAATGGACATCGGAATAAAGAAAGGACTCACTCTTTCAAAGCCTCGTTTCTCGCCCTTAGTATGCTCTTCCTCTATAGTCTTTAATCCGCCGATTCCGCTGGAAACGATGACACCCATTTCTTCAGGTGGGAGGGTTCCGGAAATTCCGCTGTCCAGCATGGCCTCTTCCGCAGCAATCATGGCAAACTGCGTGAAGCGCGCCATGTGCTTTAATTCTCTTTTATCGAAGACCGTTTCCGGATGAAAATCCTTTACTTCTCCGGCAAGGTGCACGGAAAAGGTACTGCTGTCAAAGGCAGTAATTTCCCCGATACCGACCTTTCCTTCGCGAATCCCCTTCCAGCTCTCTTCTAGCGTATTTCCGGTGGGGTTCACCGTTCCCACCCCCGTCACTACCACTCGTCTCTTTTCCATTTTCACTCCCTATGATTCTTTGCTCTATTTTTGCTCAATTCCCGTAGAGATTGTTTTCCGTCTCTCCCTCTTTCAGGAAAAAAGATTTTCGTTTCTATTTACATACCGACAAGCTACATTCCCATACCGCCGTCTACAAGAAGACTTTCCCCCGTAATATAGGAAGACGCTCTCTTAGCAAAAAAGGCAACTGCATTGGCAACATCTTCCCCCGTACCGAATTTTTTCATCGGAATGGAAGAAAGAAGCGCCTCCTTTACCGCATCAGACAGAACCTCCGTCATTTTGGTATCAATAAAGCCGGGGCAAACGACATTGACTGTAATGTTTCTTCCGGCAAGCTCCTTCGCGAGAGACTTGGAAAAACCGATTAGCCCCGCTTTCGATGCCGCATAATTACTTTGTCCGCTGTTTCCGTGTATCCCTACCACACTGGAAATCTGTACAATTCTTCCGTATCGCTTTTTAATCATATATTTGGACACTGCTTTGGAGAAAAGAAAGGCACTTCGCAGATTGCTCTCGATTACGCAGTCAAAGTCTTCCGCTGTCATTTTCAAAAGAAGCTGATCCCGTGTTACTCCGGCATTGTTCACCAAGACTTCTATGGAAGAAAAAAACGGCTTAAAGCTTCTTCCACAAGGGCATTGACTTCCTCTTCCTTTCGAATATCCGCAGAGAGGAGAAGCAATTCCGTTTCCGGATTCTTTACTTTAATCTCCTTTGCAAGCTCCTCCGCCGCCTCTTTATTTTTTTCCGTAATGCAAGACGAGATTATAGCCCTCCTCTGCCATCTTTAAGGCAATAGCGGAACCGATTCCGCCACTCGCTCCGGTAATTAAACAAGTCTCTCTTTCCACAATCCTTCCCTTTCTCTGTTTTTTTCCAAAGACAAAGCCTCAAAAATTCCAATCCGCCTTTTTTTACTCCACTGTAGATAGGAATGCCTCCACATCTTCTTTTGTTTCCAGGGAAACGACTCTATAGTCTTCGATTCCCAGTTCCTTTGCGACTTTTTTTAGAAATCCGGAAACGGTCTTTCCCGGGCCGATTTCGATGAAGTCCCGGGCACCAAGCTCCAGTAGCCTTTTAAGGCTTTCTTCCATTCTTACGGGCTTTGCCACCTGTTCCTTTAAAAGCTCCGGAATCGAAGGATCCCCTTCTTTTCTTTCTCTCCCGAGAACATTGTGGAGCACCGTGCATTTCGGCTCCTGCCATTTGATTTTTTGAAAATATTCTGCGAGAGCCTCTCCCGCACTCTCCATATAAGGCGTATGGAAGGGGCCGGAAACCTTTAAGGGAATCGCTTTTTTCGCAGCGGATTCCAATGCGAGCTTTGACGCACGCTCTACAGCTGCCTTTTCTCCCCCGATAACAATCTGTCCGGGACAGTTTAGGTTACAAAGATAAACTTCTCCCCCTGCGGAACGTACGATTTTCTCCAATTCCTCTTCGGAAAGCCCGAGAATAGCCGCCATAGAGGACTCTACTCCTTTTGAGGCTTCTTCCATCTTCTTTCCGCGAAAAGCCACAAGCTCTACGGCAGTTTTTGCGGAAAATACGCCTGCCGCTTCCAACGCGGAATACTCTCCGAGAGAAAGCCCAAGGCAGTAGTCCGGAATAATTCCTTTTTCCCTAAGTAAGGCCGTCATTCCCGTCGCAAAGGCAACAAGTGCCGGCTGGGTGAAGCGCGTTTCATTCAGCTTCTCCTCCGGATCAAAGAAAGAAAGTTCCTTTACATCAAAGTCCAGCTCCGCCTCATCATAGGCCTTTCGAAAGGCAGGGAAAGCCTCATATAAATCCTTTCCCATCCCCTTTATCTGCGCGCCCTGTCCGGCGTATAAGAATGCCCGTTTGCTCATTACTTCCCCTTTCCGATTATTGAGTCTGCCCGGATTATGCCAATCAGACCTACCCTATGCTTCTCACATCCTCTTACTTAGTTTAGGCTTCTATATTCTCTGCCATAATTCTTGCCTTTTCCTCACAATCTTCCCCATACTTCTCTCTTATCATGTTACTTTGATTTTTGATTATTTCTTTAGTTGCGGTGCCCTACGCCTCTCTGAAAAAGCGTGTGAAGACGCCGGTACTTGCAGAAAACGAGCGCACGCGAAGTTTGATGCTTAGTATCCGCTGCGTCGAGGTCGAGCGAGAGCGCCTTTTGAAGAGAGGCGTAGGGCACCGCAACGAAGGTTCAAAAATCAATCTATGATTCCGGAGCAGATGTCGGCTAGAATTTCGGCAACCGGTCGGATTCTTTCCACCTGTCCGCAGGTCTGTCCCGCCATAAGGGAGCCGGTTTTTGTATCTCCTTCAAAAACCGCTCTTCTTAAGGAACCCAAGGTGAACTTCTCGAGTTCCATCTTCTCCGCTCCGGCCTTCTCCTGCCGGAGGTATTCTCTACTCATCTGGTTCTTTAAGATTCGAACCGGCACCCCGGCGATTCTTCCGGTAACCACGGTGTCTGAACCTCTTGCCTTTAAAATCGCATCCTTGTAATTCTCATGAATCGGGCATTCTTTTGCCGCAAGTAGCGCGGTTCCGATTTGCGCACCGGCTGCGCCCAGTGCAAAAACCGCCTTTAGCTGCCTCTTATCCGCAACGCCTCCTGCTGCGATGACAGGGATTTTCACACTGTCTACCGTCTGCGGCACGAGGCACATCGTTGTCATTTCCCCGACATGACCTCCGGACTCACATCCCTCCGCAATCACGGCATCCGCTCCCTGTTTCTCCAGTCTTTCCGCAAGTATCGGCGCAGCTACAACCGGAATGACTTTACAGCCCGCTGTCTTCAGCGCTTCCATGTAGATACCGGGATTTCCCGCACCTGTAGTGACTACAGGTACTTTCTCCTCTATACAGATTTGAACCATCTTCTCCGTTTCCGGATTCATGAGCATCAGGTTCACGCCAAAGGGCTTCTCCGTTCTTTCCCGTAAAATCCGGATTTCCTTTCTGAGTTCCCTCCGCCTCGCGAATTCCTCCGGTACCAATGAGTCCCAGTGCTCCCGCTTCGGAGCAAGCTGCAGCAAAGCTTCCCGTTGCAATATTTGCCATTCCTCCCTGGATAATCGGATAACGAATCCCCAGCATCTCGTCTAATCGCATTTTTAGCCCTTCCTCAACATTCTTCGTACTTCGATATCTGCTATTTCTTTACTTCTTCCGTTCTTTACTTATTCTATTCTTTACTTATTCTATTCTTTACTTATTCTATTCTTTGATACTTCTGCTCTTTGGTTCTTCTGCTCTTTGGTTCTTCTGCTCTTTGTCACTTCTTCTCCTCTTTGTCACTTCTTCTCCTCTTTGCCACTTCTTCTCCTCTTTGCCACTTCTTCTCCTCTTTGCCACTTCTTCTCCTTCGTTTTCTCTTTCAGCAAAGCATGCAGAAGAACCAATACTCTATTTCTTTCATGAAATCACTTATCTATTGCTTTTCTCGTAAATAATCTCCACAGCACCGAAGGTCAGTCCCGCGCCGAAGCCGATGAGGAGGAGCTTCTCCCCTTCTTTCAAGAGTCCCTGCTCTTCCATATCTTTTAAGGCAAATGGAATGGACGCCCCTGATGTATTGCCGTAGAGCTCCATATCTTCAAAAAACTGTTCAGGCTTCGCTTTCAGGTGACGAACGACGTTTCGAATAATGCGGGAATTGGCCTGATGACACACTACATGGTCTATCTCTTCCAAGCGTTCTCCCGTTTTTTTCAAAATCCCCTCTATACACCTTGGGATAATGTCTATCGCAAAGAGGAAAACCGATTTCCCGTCCATCATAAGGTGGTCTATCTTCTCATGCTTTCCTTCCGTTGCTCCCTGCCCGAGTATCTCCGGATTCTCCGTCCCGTCCTCATAAAAGCCGTCAAAGGCTCCCGTATATAAAGACGGAGACACGATGGAAAAATCCCCGCGGGAACCCAAAAAGGAAGCATAGTCTGTATTGCTTTCCTCTACCACAGCCGCTCCGGCTCCATCTCCGAAGAGTACGGAAGTGGTTCTGTCTTCCATTTTCAAAAGACGGGAAAGTTGCTCCGTTCCGACTACCAAAGCTCTTTTCTTGTCCGAGGAGGCAAGAAGTCCTCTTGCCACTTCCAAGCCGTAGACAAAGCCGCTGCAAGCTGCATTGATATCCAGTGCAATGCAGTCTTCTTCTGCAGAAAGCTCTTTTGCTAAAATGGCCGCCATACTCGGGGCAGTGAAATCCGGTGACATGGACGCCACAAGGATTACCCCTAAATCCGAAGCGGAGATACCGGAAGATTCCAGTGCATCTTTTCCGGCCTTTATGGCAAGCGTTGCCGCACTTTCTTCTTTCTCGCAGAAGCGCCGCTCATGAATTCCTGTCCTGCTGAAAATCCACTCATCGCTGGTCTCCATGATTTTCGCCAAATCATCATTATGGACACGCTTTCCGGGAAGTGCCGAGCCCAGTCCGATTATTTTTAATCCCTGCATCTTTCCTCATTTCTTTTGTTTTATCTTGTCTTCGCCTAAGCTTTTACAAGAAGAGAATGGAAGCACATCGGCTTATCACTCCTCTTTTCGCTATAGCAATTCATTCCTGATTTATGCTGTTAGATGTTTCTGTATTTCCTAAGTCTATCCTTACGAATCTCCTCCGGGCTCATTCCCTCATAGAAAGAAAGGACTTTCTCCAGTGCTTTTTCCAATTCCAAAAACAAAGCCTCCGGATCTTCTTGAGCACCACCCGGGACTTCCGGCACGATAGCATCGCAAACGCCGGCTTCCTTTAAGTCCTCCGCGGTAAGTTTCATCACCTTTGCCGCCTCTCCCGCTTTCGAGCTGTCTTTCCAAAGAATGGTTGCAAAGCCCTCCGGGCTTAATACGGAGTAAATGGCATTTTCCAGCATAAGAATCTTATTTGCGACGCCGATGGCCAGTGCCCCTCCGGAGTTTCCTTCTCCGCTGATAACACTGATAATCGGAACATGAAGAGAACTCATAAAAGCAAGATTCCTTGCAATCGCTTCACCCTGTCCGTGCTCCTCCGCTTCCAGTCCAGGATAAGCTCCCGGCGTATCAATGAAGGTGATAATCGGACGATGAAACTTTTCCGCCTGTTCCATCAGTCTCTTTGCTTTACGATAGCCTTCCGGGCAGGGCATGCCGAAGTTGCAGGCGATATTTTCCTCCATGCCCTTCCCTTTTTTATGACCGAGCACCGTCACCGGCTTTCCGTGAAAACGGGCAATCCCTCCGTAAATAGAGCGGTCTTCATCATAGAGGTGGTCTCCCTTTTGCTCAAAAAAATCCGTAAAGATATGGGAAATAAAATCCTCAATATGCGGTCTTTTGGGATGACGGGCAAGGAAAACCTTCTCCCCCGGCTCCAACGCTTTCTTTTCCGCTAATTCCTGACTCATATTCTTCCTTTCCGCTTCCGGCAAAAACCTCACGCTTTGCGAACAAAATCCTTTAAAAAGGCTAAACAATACTGTTCCTACTCCTGATGAAGAGAAAGAATCTGCATTAAACTCTCTCTCATATTTTTTCGTTCCACAATAGCATCGACAAAGCCATGCTGTTCCAGATATTCCGCCCTTTGGAATCCCTTCGGAAGCTTACGATTGATGGTTTGCTCAATGACGCGCGGTCCCGCAAAGCCAATGAGTGCTCCCGGCTCCGCCAAGGTAATATCTCCTAAAGTGGCAAAGCTCGCCGTAACCCCTCCTGTCGTAGGATGGGTTAAAACGCTGATAAAGAGTCCGCCGTGCTCGGAAAACAATTCCACTGCCGCAGAGGTTTTCGCCATCTGCATAAGGCTGAAGATTCCCTCCTGCATCCTTGCTCCACCGGATGCCGAAAAAATAATAAGAGGACAACGAAGTCTATCCGCTTCTTCAATTCCCCTTGTAATTTTCTCGCCGACCGCTTGAGACATGGACCCCATCAAAAAACGGTTGTCCATGACCAAAGCTACCACGGGGATTCCTCCGATTTTTCCTTTGGAAGAAACTACTGCTTCTTTTAAGCCGGTCTTTTTTTCCAGTTCCTTTACCTTCTCTTTATAGTCCGGAAAATCCAAGGGATCCCTTACTGCAATATCCTTATCCAATTCCTGAAAAGTTCCCGAATCATAAAGCTTTTCCAAACGGTAATAAGCGCCAACCGCCGCATAGCTTCCGCAGTGAGGACATACGAAAAGATGCTCCTCCCAGCGAGCGCGAAGCGCCCTTCTTCCACACTTTTTACAGGCAATAAAGGCAGAAGGGATTTTTATCGGCGCTGTACTGCCCACTCTATCGGAAAGTGCTTTTTGCTTTAAATCCCTGTCCTTCACCATATCTACCAAGGTTTTAATCGGTGACTGCATACTCCCTCCTGAACTGTTCTTCAACATGAAATCCGGCTATTCATAAAAGTTTCTTGCCTAGCCGCTTAGCCCTTTATACTGTTTACATAATCGAGAATGTCCTTTACGGTATGCAGCTTTCCGATTTCTCCGTCCGGAATGGTCTCAGACAGCTCATCCTCTAAAGCCATGTGGAGCTCCACCAAGGAAAGGGAATCAATTTCCAGGTCCTTCTCCATGTCCGCATCTAAAGTAACCTTCTCCTCATCACAAGCCAAAGTGTCTACAATAATCTCTTTTAATCTCTCGAATTCCATTTGTTCTCCTTTCACTATATTCCGGATGATTTAGGGAGTAACGAATAACCGATTTTTCTTTCCTATACTTCGGTCAGCAGTGTTCTCTCTTCCGGAAAAGATAAAATATATTTAACTATTTTGCACATATACTATAATGGTCTATATAATTAAAATCAATGAAATATTTTTTTAAGATATGTAGTTTCAAAAACGCCTTAAGCAGTTTCAAAAACTACTTAAGGCGTTTTTAATGAATAAATAAAAATATTTGATATTTTTATTTTATTTAATATTTTATCCCATTTAATGTTTCCGGTTTATTTAATTCTTCAAGTGGATTGAATAATAAGTTCCGGAAAGAGAGTAAAGTAAACCGACATTTCATCAGGCTTGTCGCAAAGTTCTAACGTAATACCCTCCTTTTTCTTCTCTGCCTTTCCTCCTCTCTTTCCACCTGAATATGTTTTATTTGTAATAAGATGAAAAAAAGCAGAATGGCAGCCGCCGAAAAAGATACCCACGGATTTTTTATAAACCCTGCCATAATATAGGCAAAAAAGGATACCAAGGCTACCAAAATGGCATAAGGAAGCTGCGTACTAACATGGTTCAAATGCACGCACTGAGCTCCCGCTGAAGACATAATCGTCGTATCGGAAATAGGAGAACAGTGATCTCCGCAAACCGCTCCCGCCATACAGGAAGCAATAGAAATAATCATCATGTTGTAATCCGATTTATCAAAAACCCCCACCACAATAGGAATCAAGATACCGAATGTTCCCCATGAAGTTCCTGTTGCAAAAGAGAGCCCTACGGCGATAAGAAATACAAAGCTCGGAAGGAAAGAAAGCATAGTGTCCGCTCTTCCTTCCACCAGTTCAGAAACGAACTCCTTTGCACCAAGGCTGTCTGTCATAGCTTTTAAGCTCCAGGCAAAGGTAAGAATCAGGATTGCGGGTACCATTTGCCTAAAGCCCTCGGGCAGGCAGTTCATCGCTTCTTGGAAAGAAATGGCTTTTTTTGATAAATAATAGATGAGGCTGATTACAAGTGCCATAAAAGAACCGAGTACCAAACCGGTGGGTGCATCGGAATGGGAAAAGGCAGTGATAAAGTCCGCCCCCGCAAAGAAGCCTCCGGAATAAATCAAGCCGATAATACAAGAAAAAATGAGCGAAAAAATGGGGACAAGCATATCGGGGATACTTCCTGTTTTTCCTTTATCCTCTTCCCCCTCTCCGTAGGGTCTTTCCGTAGTCGTAAATAAATCTCCTTTTTCTTCCGCATTCCTTTCATGAACCCACATCGAAGCAAAATCCACCTTCAATATAATTAGGAAGAGCATCATGCAGATAGAAAGTAGAGCATAAATTATAGGGAATGGTCTCCAAAAAAATCTTCATCCCATTCTCCCCCTCCACAAAACCCGAAACAGCTGCAGCCCAAGAGGAAATGGGAGCAATGATACATATAGGCGCCGCCGTGGTATCAATAATATAAGCAAGCTTCGCTCTGCTGATTCTGTGCTTGTCCGTTACAGGCCGCATGACCGAGCCTACGGTAAGACAGTTAAAATAGTCGTCAATAAAGATGAGACAGCCGAGTGCAACCGTAGCAAGCAAAGCACCGCTTCTTGTCTCAATCACGCCCTTGGTCCATTCTCCAAAGGCTCGAGAGCCTCCCGTCTTATTGATTAACTGTACCATCATTCCCAGAATCACAAGAAAACAAATGATTCCCACATTGGCGGAGGTACTGAGCACAGGAATAATGCTGTCCATAAAAATATGCCGGATACTTCCCTCAAAACTGAATCCGCTAAAGAGCAGTCCTCCTGAGAGAATGCCTATAAAAAGGGAGCTGTACACTTCCTTAGTACCGAGCGCAAGCACAATCGCTATCAGCGGAGGAAGCAAAGACCAAAAACTTTCCTGCACCGTATCCTCTGTCGTTGTAAAATAAGCCACCACAAGGAAAAGAAGCACCGCTCCCACGGAAATTAAAGAAATGATTTTCTTTCGTTCTTCCTTCATAATGCCCTTTCCACCTGAGTAAAGCGAATTTCTACTCTCTTTAAAAAGGTGATGCCGTTCTTTCCTGCATCACCTTAAAAAATCTAGAAACCGAAGTTTTCATACAAAGAGTGTGTAGACAATATCTCCTCGATTACCATCATGATTTCTTCCATATCCTCTCCTTCAAAATAATCTCTTGCGGTACGGATACATTCCTGCTGCTCATTTAATCCCATACCCAGTTTCTGATAGGATTCAATAAATTCTCTGAGCTTTGCAAAAGCACCGCTTACAGAACGATTTCGATTGGATTTCAAAATTTTTTGTAAGGCTTTCAGATATTTCCTTCCAGCATAACCTGAGCCGCATCCGCACGAATTTCACGCTCGCCCTTATCCGGAGGCGCAATATACCAAAAGCCGTCCTTTGTCCATCCAAACTGAATGACCAGCTTCCCGGTCACATCCTTATAATATTGGAAGCCTTTCGATTCCTCATAGACTAAAAATCCGTCGTCCGCCTGCCTGAACAGATTTAAGAGTAACGATCTATCCAAAACAGGAACCCGAATCAGTCCGATGTCCTCCCCTTCACAAAACCCTCTTTGCCGTGCATGCTCAATAATGGCTCTCGCACTGCTCTCCGAAATACGATAGCAGGCATCTTCAAAAGCCAGGTCCTCTATTGTTTTCTGAATGAATTCAGGACTCTTTCCCCGTTTTGTCCCCAGCTCCCACATCGCTTTAGCATGACCTACCGCTTGGGCATCAATCATACATTCACGAATATTGCAACTGTGGTGCCCCAATAAGGAGGCCTTCATCACTACGGAAGTAATGTCCTCATTCAGAAGTTCCAGACCATATTGCGGCTTTTCTCCACCGCTTATTCCCAGTCCGATAGAGGCGACATTCGGGGTATAACGTAAACTCTCCTGAATCCGCGGATCATCCCAGCTGATTTCCTTTTTCTTCGGATTATCCAGCGGAATAAAGCGCACATTGCTCAAGGCCTTAAACTCCTGCTTCAAAATACGATAAGCCGTATCCATGGCAAGAGAATCCACTGACGCATAAATATTTAAACGCGGGTTTTTTTCCATAAAGGAGCGGAACATCCCCACATTTTCCCGTGCCTCACCGGAAGACAATTCTCTGCTTAATTTATTCATATCAATCGGAATCGTAGGACGTCTTCTCATGTAAATAAAAAGTTCGTATTTACTTCTTGGAATTCGAATACACTCTCTTCCCGTTAGATAAGCATTGGCGATATCGAGCTTTACGGATGTCATCATATCCACAAGCTCTTTTCTGGCATCCGCATTTTGAGGATAAGGACAGCTCATAAGGCTTCGTATCTCCTCATTCCTCTCATTTCGCTGAACCAAACGAATCAGTCCTTCTTCCTTTTCCTGTACGATATCCAGGCTTTCTCCGATGCTCACGGTTGTAATTTTTTCCCCTGTTACGCCAAGAACACGTACCGGCTTTAAAATCATCTCCTCTTCACTCAGAGGACTGCCCTCTTCGGATTCTCCGAAAATAATATCCATTAGCGACATAAGCTCTCCCTCTCTCATACACTAATTCACAAGAGACTTCGCTTCACTCAGCCATATCTCTCTTTTCTAAATCATTGCACGCGAACAAAAAACATCCCTGCAATTGTTTATCGGCTGTCTGCAGGTCTTGGATAAGCGCGGAAAGGCATTTTCGGAAAAAGAACAACACTTTGTTAAAAATATGTTATACTACCTCCGAGTTGACAGGGTGCGCCCCTGAAAGAGCAGAGTCTATGGTTTATAAGGAGAAACGCTATGGTAACCAATGATAAGGGTTTTATCCCCCTGAAACACAGGGTAATTGAAGGTCTTGCAAGACTTGCATGGGAAAACAACGTTAATCAAGAGAGTACAGAAAAGCTGATTCGGGAGATTTCTCCGGGACCGAAGGCAATCTTCCGCTGCTGTGTATATAAGGAAAGAGAAATACTGCGTAGGAGAGTGCGTCTGGCCTGCAATGAAATGCGAATCCGCACAGGCAGTCAAACAATGTTATCCAGGTTATCGACCCGGCTTGTGAAGAGTGTCCCATTTCTTCCTACTCCGTAACGGACAACTGCCGTCTGTGTCTCGGTAAAGCCTGCCAGAACAGCTGTCATTTCGGCGCGATCACCATGACCGACCAGCGTGCACACATTGATCCGATGAAATGTAAAGAGTGCGGGCTCTGTGCCTCGGCCTGTCCCTACAGTGCTATTGCGCAGCTCACCCGTCCCTGTAAAAAGGCCTGTCCGGTCAATGCCATTACCTATGATGAGAACGGACTTTGTGTTATCGATGATGAGCGCTGTATCCGCTGCGGACAGTGTGTACACTCCTGCCCCTTCGGTGCCATTTCCACAAAAACCTATATTCTGAATGTTATTGAAGCAATTCAGACCGGAAAAGAAGTCTTTGCGATGTGTGCTCCGGCAACGGAAGGGCAATTCGGAAAAGACATTTCCATGGGCTCTATCCGAACCGCTTTAAAGAAGCTGGGATTTACCGATATGGTGGAAGTAGGACTGGGCGGAGACATGACGGCAGCTTACGAGGCTCTTGAGTGGTCGGAAGCAAGAAAAGAAGGAAAGAAGATGACTACCTCCTGCTGCCCGGCATTTATCCACCTTTTAAAGAGACATTTTCCGGATCAGTATCATGAAAATATGTCCCAAACTATTTCTCCCATGGCAGCCGTTTCCCGCTACTTAAAAGCGACTCATCCGGGTTGTATCACCGTCTTTATCGGACCCTGCATGGCAAAGAAGTCGGAGTCACAAGAGATGGGAATCGAAGGAAATGCGGATTATGTACTCTCCTTCGGAGAATTTACTTCCTTGTTACGTTCCAAAGACATCAGCATGGAGCCGGAAGTAAAGGCATATCAGGAAGCCTCCCTCTGGGGTAAGGGCTTTGCAAGCTCCGGCGGTGTTGCCAATGCCGTTATGGAATGCATGCGGGAAAGAGGCGAAGATACCACCGATATAAAGCTTCGCGCCTGCTCCGGCGGGAAAGCCTGTGTCACTGCACTTTCCCTTTTAAAGGTCGGCAAGCTTCCGGAGGATTTTATCGAAGGCATGGCTTGCGAAGGCGGCTGTGTGGGCGGACCTTCCAGACATAAGGCGGAAAGTGAGATTAAGAAGGCTAGAGAAAGCCTGATGGAAGAAGCGGATACCAGAAAGGTATTGGACAATCTGAAGAACTATCCCATGGATCAGTTCAGCATGATGAGGGAGAACACGATGCCTCAGGCTTCGCCTGCACCACTTGTTAATAATTAAAAAAACGGACTGTAGAAAGTTCTTTTCTGCAGTCCGTTTTTATTCGTTATGCAAAGAGGGAAGATGCGGAATAGGCGAAGGAAAGGATTCCGCCTAAGAGCTTCCCGTGTATGCTCTGTAATACCTCCCGTTCTTCTTTTCTTCTCCGATTGTCCTTCATCTGCTTACGTGTCTCCGAAGAGGGGTGTCTTCGGTAGTATAAGAGCGGTTTTTTTACATAAAGAAACCTGCCTTCTCCTTTTGCCAGTCGGAGAAAAGCGATCCAATCCGTTACGAATTTGCTCTTGTTATCAAAAAGAAATTCCGGTGTTTTGTCCATCACATAGGTACAACTTGGGCAGGGTATGGGATTTCCGAAGGAAAGCGGTAAGAGTTTATATGGTAGCTCATTTGTCTTTTTCGTTAAGCAGTAGGGCAGGCGAAGCAATCTTTTGATTTTTTCGGAAACATTCGGGATTTTTTCTCCTTCGGCATTGATATCCTCTGCCTGGGTAAAAATCAGGCTTCCGTCCGGGAAGCTCCGGTACGCATGGCAGACTGCAAGGCTATAGTCCTCATGGTAGCAGTCATCCTGATGCGCAATCGTCACAAGTTTCCCTCTCTTCCTGCCGATCTCCAAAGCAAAATTCCAGTCCTTTGCCAAGGAAGGCTCTTTTCTTCGAATATAGAGGGGCAGATGGTATTTCTTGGCAAGCTCCTGTAAAAAGGAACTTTCCGTGGAAGTGCAGAGGTAGATGGGTGACTTTTTTTTCTGCGCAAGTAAAGACCGGAGCATCGTTTCCAGATAAGGGGACTTTCCGTAGCAAGGCACTACAAAAACATGTTCGGCACGCTCATCCCTTCTATCCTTCTCTTTCCGCTCTTTCGATGAAACGGAAAGAAAGCCTCGTTTTACTTTATTCCAAAGCTGTCCTCCCTTTTCCCTTCTCTTCTTTTTCCAAAGCTCTTTTTCCATTCTTCTCTGCTTTCTGTTCTGAATTACGAATTTTCTTCTTCATCGCTTTTTTTTAAACTAACAATTCCCTCATTCTTTTTTCTTTTATTCTTTGTTCCCTATTCTAAACTCAGAATTCCCTTATTCACCGCTTCTTCATAGCGAAAAACTGCTTGATTATAGTCCAAACGGGCATTTTCATACACATTCTCGGAATTCAGAGCATCCAGCTCCATGCCTTCCGCATCAACTCTGCTAATAAGTCCTTGCGCTTCCATCCGAGCAGCTCTGTCCTTCTTTAATTGAGAAAGGGACGCATTTGTTTCCGCCATCTTTAAGGCAAGCCCCTTTTCTTCCACCGTTGCCCATAAAGCCTTTACACCACTGCGGATTTCTTCCGACTTTTCTCTTTCCTTTTGTTTTTTCTCGGTCCAACCGGTGATATTCTTCTCTTTTTCTCGAAGAATTTCTCCATATTCACTGTTTCTTGCCAAAACAGCTTGATAGTCCGTCTCCTGATTCCTTCCGTTTAAGTACTCTCTCGGAAAATCCGGAATGCTTTCTATCGTTATATTCTGATAGGTATTCATGTGCCAGCCCAGACTTAAGCCGATGTTTCTCTTCATCGTGTCCATTCCGTCTCTTAGCTTATTAAGATCCGCCTCAGCCGATTTTAAGGAAAGCTCCGCCGCGGCAACATCATTTCCGGTCGCCTTGCCAAGACTCTGCTCTTTTCTTATTTTATCCAGACTTCTTTGCATAAGACTTACCCGTTTTTCCAGCATCTTACGAGTATTTTCCGTCTGTGCATAGCTGAAAAGAAGATTCTGCATCGCATCGGAGAGCAGAGCCTTTCCGGTCAGAAACTGAGAACGAATAGACTTTTCCGTCTTCTTTTCCGCTTTCGTCATCTCCTTATCCGTCTTTGCAAGCTCCGTTAAAGCATAATTTGCCTCGACCAAGCTGCTGTCCAGTCCGGGAAGAATCTTCTTACTGTTCTTGACCTTCTCCAGCTTTGCAATCTCTTTTCCGAGTGCTTCCTTTACAGTCTTATCTTCTGTATTGTCCCTTTGATCCTTCAGGAGGGAAATATTGTCGGAAAGAGCATCTACAATATCCGCCTTCTGCTCCTTTACAGCAGATTTTACCCCCTCCATTCCCTTCGTGCTTTGGGAAATCAGATCCTTTTCCATCTCCGCTATACTGCTGTAGTGATTCACCAGCTCCGGAACCTCAAAAAAAGAAATGCTGTTGTCTTCCAGATTCCAAGCATTTGCATCGCCGCTTACAGTATTGTTTGTACCGCTCTCTACATTATTATTGGCATTCTCCGCAAAAGAGGGAAAAGCGGAGAGAGAAAGCAGAGAGAAGGAACAAAGTGCTATCAAAGCCTTCTTCTCTATTCCATTCTTCCACTTTGATTCAGCCTTATACGCACACTTTTCATTTCCGCTCATTGTATTTTTATTCATCTTTTTTCCACTCATTTTATTTATACGCATTGTATTTATACGCATTGTGTTTATACGCATTGTGTTTATACGCATTGTGTTTATACGCATTGTGTTTATACGCATTTTTTACTAATTGTGTTTATGCTCAGTGTATTTATGCTGATTGTATTCGAGCTTATTTTATACACACTTGTCTCATCTATACAATTCTTTACTAGGGTCTTCTTCCTATAATGCTCTACTCCGCAGTGGCAAGTCCGCTCACTCCTGCACGATAATCAAGATATTCTTCCGTAAGCTTTAAATCTGCCTGCTTCTTCTGTAAGCCGGCAATGGTATAGGCGTTTTTCGCTTTATTTCTTGCTTTTACGCTGATTGTTCCAAGCTGCAAGCTTCGCTCCGCCTTTTCATAGCTTTTTCTCGTATTTTCCTCCTGTAAAACAGCCTGTGCCTGCGCGTCCAGTGCCTGCTTTAAGCTCTGATAGCGGGAAAGCAGATCCGACTGAATCTTTTCCTTCTGATTCTCTATTCTTTTGGATAAGTTCTCTCTATTGGCTTCCCCCTCGGAAAGATTCAACTTTCTTTCGTTGATTTGCAGACTCAAATTATTGTCTACAGCCTTCTTCGTGTCTTCCGAAAGGGAAATCTGTTCAACACTTTCTTTTGCCGTCTCCGGAATCGTCGGGAAAACGGGCTCGGCATTTGCTTTCCAGCCAAGACTCACTTGCAAAAGCTCCGAAGTCTTCTTCACGGTACTGTCATCACTCATTAACTGAATTTCTGCCTGATCCGCTGCAGCCTTTGCCGTTAAAACATCGATTTCCGTAGCCTGTCCGACAGCCTTCTTTCTCTCGGCGGTTTCCTTGTCACTCCGTGCATCTTCCAGATTTAAGGCATCAATCTGTCTTTGTAAGATGCCGTTCTCTCTACTGATAAAGGACTTCTTAATCGTTTCTATCGTATTCTTTTCCGTCTGTTCTATGGAAAGCTTCGCAAGCTCCCTATCGCTGTTTTGTGCCACTGCATCGGCAGAAAAGGTATTGCTGTCACTCTGATACTGTAACTCTGCCAAGGCTTCCTGAACCGCATTTCCATTTGCAGCAAGAAGCGCTTTCTCATAGGCATCTTCTACCGCAGAGCGCGCCGACTCCACATCAATATTGTAAGAACCTCTACGGTCACTGTCACGAAAATTAATCCAAAGAGAAGAAACCGTAGGATTGTACTCGTGCACCAAAGCATCGATTTCCTCCCAGGAAATCGTATTGTCCCGAAGACTTGCCCATTCCTCCGCAGTTCTCTCCCTCTCATAGGAAGTCTGCATCGGTGCCGTATCCACATTCTCCGAAAAACCGTAACGTCCTGCCGCAAAGGAAGGGGTAAACGCCATGCTCGCAACAATGCAGGAAATCGGTAAAATCAGACCCTTTTTCTTCATTTTATCCTCCAAAAAACCAAGATACATTCATTCACTTAACAGAATTGCTTCTTAATTCAACTAAAGTGTCTCTCGTATCTAAACTCTTTACCTGAAAGGAAACTCCACTCTGTCGCCCTCTACTATAGCATACAGTTTCATCTTACTTTTTACATTTCTATAGCAATACTGTGAAGATTTGGTGTTTTCTTTCGCCCATACATTATCCTGTAATACACCGGAAGGAGGAGAAGCGCAAGCAGAGTGGACGCAGTCAGTCCTCCCACATCAACAAGAGCCAGTCCCTGCATAAGCTTTCCGTTTTCCCCGATAGCCATCGCCATCGGTACCATAGAAAGAACGGTCGTAAGAGTCGTCATGAGGATAGGACGGAGTCTTGTTGCTCCGGCTTCCACTATGGCTTTTTCAAGCGGCATTTCCTCTCGATATTGATTTACGGTATCCACATAGAGAATTCCGTTGTTTACTACCGTTCCGACCAGCATCAAAGCCGAGAAGGGAAGTCATGGAAATGGTCGCATCAAAGAGCCAGAGCAGTCCGAAAGAACCAATCATAGCGAAGGGCACTGTAGTCATAACCATGAAGCTGAAACGTAAGGACTCAAACTGTCCCGCCATCACAACAAAGACCAAAAAGACTGCAATGGCAATGGAACGGAAGAGGTCGGTAAACTCTTCTCTCATATTTTGTGTCCTTATGCTCTCGGATATCTGCAAATCCTCTCCAAGATACGAGTCCACGAGCTTATCCACTTCCTTCTTCGTATTTTTATCCGCCTTTTCCGTATAGTGTGCAGAGATGCTCACCTGGTATTTCTTATCTTCCCTAAGAATACTTGCCGGGGAATCCGTGAATTTGACAGTAGCGATACTGTCTAAGGAAACGATACCGCCACTCGGTGTGGAAAAACGAATATTCTTCAGCTTTTCCAGCGTATCGTAGCTATCCTTCGGATATTCCACCCGAACATCCGCCTTTTCTCCGTTTAAGTCCATTTTCATAACTGCTTTTCCGGCCAAAATCGTATTCAGGCTTTGTCCGACCACAACGGGGCTTAGCCCCTCTGCCGCAGCCTTTAAAGGATCGACCTCCACCTTTAAGAGCGGAGCGGCATTTTCCAAACTGGAATGAATTCCGGTAAGGCTATCCATTTTTTGCATTTCCGTAACAATAGCATTGCTCTTTTCTCGTAGAATATCTAAGTCCGATCCTTTTAAAGTGACCTCATAACCCTCCGTTGTCTTTACATCCTCATCACTCGCCCCGAAATTCGCATCACTTACGGATTTTACCGAAATCACTTCATTCGGTCTTGTTTCCAAGAGTTTCTCCCAAGCCTTGGCCTTTTCTTTTGTAGACATGGAGCGTTTCTTCTTCAGATACGCCGTCACGGTACTCGTGCCGTTTGATCCGTACAAGGCGGAAAACCCTTCTCCCCCTCCGGAAATGGTGGTATAGCGTTCCACATCCGGATCCTTCGACACCATTTCCTCTATTTCCAAAATCGTCTTCTTCTTTTCTTCCGTATTTAAACCGGGCTTTTGGGTAATGGAAATCTGTACGGTTGCACTGTCAATCTCCGGCATCAGTTCAGACTGAATCTGCGTCGCAAGAAACAGAGACAAAACAAGGATAAGAAAGGTGCCCAAAACCACCGGTTTTTTATGCCGTAAAAAGCGTCCTATTACCTCTCTATAGGAATCCTGCAAACTCCGTACGGCTCGATAAGCCACCGCTTTCTCATTTTCCTTCGGTTTATAGAGAGTAAAGCAGAGCGGGACAATCGTAATTGCAGAAAGCAAAGATGCCAACATACAAAAGACAATCGTAAAGCCCAGCGGCTTAAAATACTGTCCCGAAATTCCCTTTAAAAAGCCGAGCGGGAGGAAAACCACACAGGTGGTGAGGGTGGAACCGAAGACCGAGGCTCCGACAATCCGTACTGCGGAAATCGCCGCTTCCCTCCTCGACCTTCTTTCCTCCTGAACCTCGTCCATCGCACGGAAAGACGCCTCCAAAACAACGATGGAATTATCCACCATCATGCCCACACCCAGTACCAAAGCGGACAGAGTCAGCATATTCATGCTGTAGCCCATGGCATACATAAAGACGATGGCACCGAGAATTGCCATCGGAATGGAAGAACCCACAATAAGAGACGCTTTCCAGTCTCCGAAGAAAAAGAAAATGATCGCCATGGAAATGACCACCGCCATAATCATGGTCTGAAAAACACTGGAAAGGGAGGATTTAATGCTGTCCGCATTGTCCTGAATAATATGGATAGAAAGATTCGGATTTCGCGCTTCCAAGTCCTTGATAACCGCTTTTACATCCTGACTCATCCCTATATCCGAGTCAGCCTGCGACTTCGTTAAACTCAGGCTGACGGTATTTTCCCCATTATATCGCCCGATACTGTTCTCTTCTTCCAGCGCTGAACCCACAGTCGCAAGATCCCTTAAATACAAAGTACTTCCGGTTCCCGTGGTAAGAGGCAGGTTCTTTAATTTCTCAATCGTGGAATAATCCTGCGATACGCTAAGGGACAGATTTTGCTTCCCGTAGTTTGTCTTTCCGGCAGGATAGGTGAAGTCGGAAGCTTTGATCATCTGGATAATATTTTCCATAGTCAAATGATACTGGGCAAGCTTCTCCTCCGACAGCTCCACACGCACATACTCCGCCTGACCGCCGGACAAAGAAATGGACGCAACCGAAGAAAGCTTCTCCATCTCGGGTTCTATCCTGTTTTGCACATAATTATAGAGATTCCCCTTCGTCTTATCCGAAACGGCAAGAACCATGCCGGGCTGTGCATTGATGTCAAATTCTATATATTCGGGATCTTCCGCCTCTTCCGGAAGACTCGCCTTTAAAACATCCAGCTTCTTTTTTAAATTGTCATAGGCTTTATCCATGTTTGTGCCGTAACGGTAACGAATGATGACCATGGAAAGATTTTCCATGGAACGGGATTGCACCTCCTGCACATTGGAAAGGAGAGAAACCTCTTCTTCAACCGGTTTGGAAATAAGCTCATCCACATCCTCGGGAGAAGCACCGGGATAAACGGTGGTAACAATCATGTATGGAAAATTCATGTCCGGGAGCAATTCCATCTTCATGGTCGTAAAAGCGATAAAGCCAAAAAACACGAGTGAAAGCACCGCAAGGAAAGTCGAAACCGGGCGGCGTAGAACCAATTTTGTAATCGATATCATCCGCTTCTACCCCTTTTCTTCTTTTACAGACTCTTTTGTGCTTTCTGTTACAGACTCTTTTTGCACCGGCTCATCTTTTGTCTGCCCTGCTTTTCCGGATTCAGACTGCAATCTCACCTTGGCTCCATCATACATCTCATTATTCCAGGAAGAAACCACTTGGTCATCCGGACTTAAACCGGAAAGAATCTCGACCTTCTCCTCTCCCATAAGCCCAAGCTCCAACTTTTTCTTACGAAGAACTCCTTCCTCTCCCTCTGTCCTCTCAAAAATGTAAACAAAGGCCTCCTCATTTTCGTAATAAATCACATTAACAGGAAGGGTCTCCACATCGGAGCGACTGTCCTTTATGAGACTCAGCTTCACCTTGGAGCCCTCCGGAAAAGCTGTGTTTTCCACGCTCGCCTTAACCGGATAGAGTCCGGTCTGCGGAACAAGGACAGAAGAAATCTCCGTGATGGAACCGGTATGGCTCTCCTTTCCCTTTTCCACAACAACCCCCTGCCCAAGCTGCAGTTTTTTTACCAGTTCTTCCGTAACGAAGAAGTTCAGCTGCTGCGCACCGGAACCCATAAGCGTGCCAAGCTGTGTTCCTTGCGGAACAAAGGCGCCCTGCACCAGGATGCTGTTCTGTAAAATGCCGTCTGCCGGCGCTGTGATCGATGCAAACTCAAGCTGTGTGTCATAATTCAGCTTAGCCGACTTGACCTGTGCATCCGCAGCCTTCGCCTGTGCATTCGCCGTTTCAAAATCCTGTACGGAAATATCGCCCGAATCCCTAAGTGCTGCCAGCCTGTCCCGGCTGTCCGACGCCACCTGCGCCTGAGCCCTCGCCTGCTCCAGACTGTACTTCGCCGCATCAATCTGCTTTTGATTATCTAAAAGGGCAATCTTTTCTCCCTTTTTGACTTCCTCTCCATTTTCCTTATAAATCTCCAAAACCTCTCCGGAAATCTTACTGAGTAATACGAACTGCTCATTCGCGGAAATCTCTCCGAGAAGCTCTTCTTTTACGGAAATATTTCCTTTTTCCATGGAAATGGTCGTGACAGTCGGCAGCGCTTTCGCTTCCACCTCTTCCTTCGGCTTTGTAAGCCGCAAACACGAAAAACAGCAGTACGCCGATAATCAAAATGCCGACAATATATTTTAGCTTTTTACCCATAGCTTATCCCTCTCTCTATCAGCAAGATACGTACAAATGGTAGCACGATTTAAACTGAATATCCATAAAGTCGGAATGCATTTTTCTTCTCTATTCTCTCGAATTTTTTCTCCTTTTCATAAATAGAGAAATCACACTATGGCGAATTGAAGAAGAATTATAAAAAAATTATAATCTAATATCATTAAATCAATTTCTTCTATGATAATTTTTATTCTACAATATTCTTTTTCTTTATATTGAAATATTGAATCTATATGTTAAAGTAACTAATCGTAAATATATTTAATTTTTTGTTTTTGAGGAGAAGAAGAACATGAAAGCAAAGAGACAGATTTTGTCCCTTTTGCTTGCTCTTGTGATGGTTTGGCAAGGTTTTTCCTTTGCGAACGCAGAAGGCAGCAACGGGACAGCGCTTTTAGAAAGCGAAAATACGTATGAGACAACGCTTTCGACCGGTGAAAGCACGGAAAAAACAGCGCTTTCGACAAGTGAAAATACGAACGAAGCGGAACTTTTCACAAGCAGCAGCACGGAATTGGAAGCCTCCGACGAAAGCGACAGCATAGTCCCAATGGCAGCCGCATTAAGCACCTCTTTAGAAAGCACAGGCAATCAAATTGATGATGCTTTAACAGATATCAAGTTATTGATAAACGGAGATGAAAATAAACCTGTACAGGACGACTCCACTTTAGCCAGTTATCTGAAAACAGTAAAGTTTGAAGCCACAATCCTGGCGGATAAAATCAGAAATGTACAAGCAGGAGACTATATCTCCATCAAACTCCCGCAAGAATTAACGTCTCAGGACACCAAGTTCGTCATTGAAGGGAAAGATAAAAATACACAGAAAATCAAAACCATGGCCAACGGAGAATATAACGAGGCCACAAAAGAAATCCGTATCACGTTCACAGAGGAAGCAGAGCACTACAACGGTGAAGACGGAACTATCTTCTTCAATACGTCGGTAGATACATCCGTTGTAGAATCCAGTAAAACAGTGCAGCTTCTTGAAATTAAAGTAAACGGGGAAACGAAATATAGAAGAAAAAATATCACTTATGATATTCAGGAGATGGATTCGGAAGTCAGTTTTTACAAAGATAGTGCCAAGAATATCGTTTCTTTTAAAGATCAGAAAGGCAATACACACAACCTTATCCTCTACATTGTCTCGTTGGATATGCGACACATTGAAAAGCAGGAAGGCGTCGAAAAATATAAAGATGTAGTTTTAACCGATAGCTTACAAAGTAATAAACTAACCTATTTTGATATAAGAGATTACAAAGAAGACCTTTCCGAGGAGCAGAAAAAGATTTACAAGCCTCAGTTTCTGAAGGGAAAATGGCGTTCCGGAACAGGGGAAGGAAACGCTTGGAAGAATGCCGAGAATGACGAAGAAAAGCGTGGCAAGCATTGGAAACTTCGCAGTAAGGGTAATAACAATTTAGGCGATCCCGATAAAGGAGAGTTCGATTTTAACTATACAGATGAAAGCAGAAGAAGCTTCACTTATACGCTGGGAGACCTAGATCCGGATGATGGGTACTATATCACCTATTATGCGGAGATTAACGGCGGTTTCGCAGATAAAGATGAGTTTAAGAATCAGGCAAAACTAAACGGAACGGGAGTTTCGAGAGACGGAAATGAAAATAAATACATCATCAGTAATGCGGGCGGAAGCTTAAACGGCAGCCATTTCTTTAACATCAAAATCCAGAAGACCGACGAAAAAGGGAATCCCTTACAGGGAGCTAAATTCAGCATTACAAACCCGGTAAATAAATACACGGAGACCATTACCTCGGGCGAGAATGGAATCGCAGAACTGAAAGATGTTTCCAAGGCAGACTATAAGGTGCAAGAAACAGAAGCTCCGAAAGGTTACACGAAGGATCCCACAATATATGATATTACAAAGGAGAACCTTGAGGCTTCCAAAGCAAGCGGCTCTACCATCACTTTGACTATCAAAAATGAGAAGGACGAAGTGAAGAAAAAGAGCACAAGCTTTTCCGTAGAAAAGAGATGGGTTTTAGACCCGAAGCTTGCCACAAACAAACCTGATAAGGTTACGGTTTTCGTTTTAAAAAAACGGGCATAAGGATAAGACGGTAGAATTATCCCAAGAAAACGGCTGGAAAGCATCCTTCTCCAATCTTCCGAAGGAAGATGCTGACGAAATGAAATCGTGTACACCGTTTCCGAGGATACCATAGCCGGATTTAAAGCCGCTATCTCCGGAACCGATGAGAACGGATTTACCATCAGTAACTATAACGGAGGAAATGTCGTTATCCCGGTTACAAAAGAAATGGAAGGGAAGCGGAGCACACCCCGACCACTTAAATGTTCAGCTTTGGGCTGACGGAGAGAAGGTAGCCACCTATACCTTAAACGAGGCAAACGCTTGGCAGCACAGCTTTGATATGCCGAAGTTTAATGCAAACAACAGTAAAGAAATCCGTTATACCGTTACCGAGGACAGTGTTTCCGGCTATACTCTAAGTAAAGAGGACGATCCGGCTACCGGCTATGTGAATGTCTTTGTCAATACGAAGAACGACGTTCCGCCTACAAGTCCCAACGGAGGTGGAAACGGCGGCGGAGGAAATGGCGGTGGCGGAAATCCGCCGAAGCCGAGTCCCAATACACCCGGTACTCCTACAGAGCCCACTCCCGGAAATGTCTTGGGAAAGAATCGTGATCCCGAAAGCAATCCGGAAACAGTCGCTGCTGTGCTTGGCGTAGACCAGACCGTCCCTTCCGTTTTGGGAGCAGGACGAGGATTTGTAAAAACGGAAGATGCTTCCCGGATGCCGATCTACCTTTTATTCTTCGCTTTATCAGCTTGCGGCCTTACGGCAACGGTTCTTTATGAAAGAAAAAGAGCAAAGAGATAAAGGATAAATCTCCATTCCAAGTAATACTATATAAAAAACCGACAGAAACGGCATAAGCCGGGACTGTCGGTTTTTTACAACTTCTCTTCTTCCCTATTCTGAACAAGTTTAATAGTTTGCAATTCTCTATGCAAAAACTTCCTATCCAAAAAATATTTATATTTTAAGAAATCTTTACGGCAGGGAGTATATTTTTGCGCAAAAATAGACAATTATTTTTTTATCAACAAAAATAAATTATACAAATAACACAATTATGAAGAAAAAAATTTCAATTTTTTTATTTATATTTTATTAATATTTTGCTTCAATCGCTTCCATATATTTATTTTAATCTCTTGAAATCTTTTTTTCTATATGGTAAAAGTGTCTTCGATAAGAATTTATTAATGATTCATTAAGAAAGAATAAGGAGAAGAAGATTATGAAAGCAAAGAGACAAATTTTGTCCCTTTTGCTTGCACTTGTGATGGTTTGGCAGGGATTCTCCTTTGCCAATGCTGCAGGAAGCAATCAAGACGGGATAAGTATTGTGAACGAAAATGTAGCGGAAGTCTCTTCCACTGCGGATGAAGACGGCGAAGTTGCTGCAAAAGCTGCCGAAAAAGGTAGCAATGAAGAAGCAAACAAAGTTACAGGTGAAGCTGATTCGGCTGAGGAAGAAGATGGCTTCGATGATTTAGCCATGCTTGAGGAGCTGAGCGAGAACTTCAGCGAAGAAGATTTGAATGCTTTAATCGCTGCATCCGCAGTGGAAGTTTCCGATGCTCCTAAAGCAATTGATGGTGTTTTGTCCAATTGCAAATTAACAATTGATGGTGAAGATGTACAAGATGGAACCACTGTTCCAAGCTACAAGACTCTGCAATTTCAAGCGGACATTAAGATTAATTCCACAACAGAAATTAAAGAGGGCGATTACATTCTGATTAAACTTCCGGATGTTTTAAAGTCTGAAAGCAGTAAGTTCTCTATCCCCGGTACGGATGATACAGGTAAACCTGTCAACTTGGCAAATGGCATCTATGATGCAAAAAATAAGGAGATTAAGATTATCTTTACCGAGGAAGTTAAAAAATACACTTCAACTTCCGGAAATGTATACTTTGTTGCAAGTATAGATAAATCCGCTCTCAAAGAATCGACAAAAAATGCCCCCTTACAGATTACTGTAAACAACGAAACGGCAATTAACTATACGGTAAACTATGAGGTAACGAACAGGGACAACCCGGTTAGTTTCTGGAAAGCCTCAGGAAGCAAGATGTTCCTGGTCACCGACAAAAAAGGAATTACGCATTACTTAATTCAGTATAAGATTACTATTGATGAACGAAATGTAATAAGAGTAGCAGGAAGCAGTAATTTTAAAAATGTTCAATTGGTGGATGAATTAAGATCTCCTGAGCTGAGTTACTTTGATCCAACTAAGAGCGATTTAACAGAAAGTGATATAAAAACCTATTCTCCCACAATGCAAAAGGGAAACTGGTATTCCGTAAACTGGGTAAACAATAAATGGGTAAATGCAACAACCGATGATGAGAACAGTCCGGATAGAGGAAGTTCATGGAAGCTTAGAAAGCCGGATAATCCCAATGAAGACGCTGAACCCAATCCTTGGAATCCGACATATGCAAAAGACGGAAAAAGTTTTACGTATACTATTGGAGATTTAAATCCAAGAGACGGCTATACCTTTGTTTACTACGCAGAAATTAATGATACTCCAAAGACAACAGCATACAAAAATCTCGCAAGGCTTGTGGGAGACCCCAATATTAAGCACGACTTAAAAGTCAGAGATTCCTTCGTGAATATTGATGTGACCCCAAAAAGTTAGACTTTTTAAGCGTAGCAGTTTTATGGCTGCTACGCTATTTTTATGCAGCCAAGAGGCGAAGCCTGTATTGAACAGGACTTAGCCATCCTAGTTTCTCCTTGATTCTATGTTCGTTATAGTACCTTATATATCGTTCTATTTCTGACTTTAATTCTTCATAACTATAATAGACAATGCCATAATAGATTTCTTGTTTAAGCAAACCGAAAAAGTTCTCCATAACTGAATTATCATGACAGTTCCCTTTTCTGGACATACTTTGAAAGATTCTTTCTTCCCTAAGTCGATGAGAATAAGCTTTCATCTGATATGCCCATCCTTGATCCGAATGGAATGTTCTGCGATATGGGCAATCAGATGTTACCTTTACCGCTTGTTCCAATGCATTCATTATATTTTGGGCAGATGGTTGTTTTGCTATCCCGTAACTGATAATCTCACCATTACACATATCCATAAATGGATCCAAGTATAGTTTGCGCATTGTCATATGGCCTTTAGCATCGATTTCATAATACTTAAACTCTGTAGTATCTGTGGTAATCTTCTGATGAGGAATATGAGTTTTTAAAAACGTCTTCTTATGCGATTAGGAGCTACTGTGCCTACTTGGCCCTTGTATGAACTGTATTTGCGGCTCTTACGTGTGAAAGAAGTAACTTGCAGCCCAAGCTTCTGCATTATACGCTGCACTTTTTTTCTTGTTTACAACATATCCCTGATTTCTTAGTTCGGCTAATACACGACGATAACCATAATCCTTATTAGTCACTCGTATGAAAAGAATCTTTTCTTCGATTTCTTTGTCAGGGTCTTCTCTATCAAGACGTTTTTGCCAATACATGTATGTGGCTTTAGGTATGCCTGTATAAGAGAGAAGGTCTTTTAGCTTAAACTCTCCTCGGAGGCTGTTGATGACGAGCGCCGTTCTCTCATTTTTTTACCTCGTCTTCTAAACGCAACCTCCTCAGTTCTTTTTAAAAAAATGCATTCTCAATTCTTAGTTTAAGGAGTTCCTCTTCTAATTCTTTGACATGTTCAGCACTGGTATCAACAACTTTTTTTCTTTAATTTCTTGTTTCTGATTTTTTTTGTTTTTATTTTTTTGTCCAAAGTTTTCTTCCGACCTTTCTTGTGAGGTCTCAAAGCTTCAGGACCGGCAGAACGAAAACGGCTAACCCATGCAACAATCATACTAGAATTCGTTATGCCTTCTTGAATTGCCAGCTCCCGATATGAAATCTCACTTGATAGATAAAACTCTACTACAGAAAGTTTCTTTTCGAAAGAATATTTTTCATGCTGTCTAGAACGAAATAATCCTTTATCTCCCAAGGCTTGGTAATTAGCAACCCATTTTTGTATGTCGCTTCTATTGGGACCATAGATAGACGAAAGATATCTATAGCCGCCTTTACCATTTAGATAAGCATCAACAATCTTTTTCTTAAGCTCATAGCTGTATTTAGCCATAAAAATACCGACCTCCAATTGTTAGAATTTTAGGTCTAACTTTTGGGGGTCGGTACATATCGAGGGTGGTATTTTAAACGGATTAAACACTTATACCATTCAGATTAAAAAAACGGATGACAGCGTTCCCGGACAGCCTTTAAAGGATGCGGAATTTACCCTTAGAAAAAAAGGAAGCAGCTATAGCAAAACTGCGAAAACGGATGATAATGGTATCATAAACTTCGATGGTCTTCTCTATGCAGACTATGAATTAGAGGAAACAAAGGCTCCTGAAGGCTATGAAAAAATTTCGAATGCCGATTCTATCACTATTACTACAAAGGATTTGACAAACTCCGATAATGTTAATAAAACCTTTGTTGTAGAAGTTACCAACAAAAAGAAGCCTACCGTTCCTCCGACACCGACGACACCAGCCACTCCTTCGGAGATCCCTCCGACACCGACGACACCAGCCACTCCTTCGGAGATCCCTCCGACACCGACTACACCGGCTACTCCTTCGGAGATCCCTCCGACACCGACGACACCGAGCACTCCTTCGGAGATTCCTCCTGTAACACCGGGTGGAAATACACCGAGAACTCCGGGCGGTGGCGGAAACACACCGAATAATCCTGGTGGCGGTGGCAATACACCGAATCCTCCGACACCTCCTTCAGAGCATCCTGGAGAAGTTCTTGCCGCTGTTCGTACGCCGGAAGGAAATGTTCTCGGCGCAGAAAGACCTGCCGTTTTAGGCGTAGGTCGCGGTTATACCAAAACAGAGGATTCCCGTAATATTTGGATGAATCTTGCACTCTTTGCTGTTGCAGGCCTTGGCTTCTGCACAAGCCTCTCTGTAGGGAGAAAAAAGAGAAGCAGTAGATAAACAATGAAAGGGAAGGGCTTAAACGGCTCTTCCTTTTTTCATTGCAATTCCTTATATTTTTTATTTTAAACCTTTTCAAACTGTTTTAACGCTTGCAGAAGAAGGGGAATTCAAGTTATAGTGTAGGAAAGCAATAATAATTGAATTTTTTAGAAGGGAGGTATTTCCTATGCTTGCATTAAATGGTTATTATGACGGAAAACAGATACAAACTTTTGAACAAGTTCATGCCAAAAAAAATCAAAAACTTATTATTACTGTATTAGACGAGTTCATCGAGGAAAAGCCTCTAAAGGCTTCTACATCCGCAAGAGGCTCCTTATCTAAATATGCTAATACAAATTTATGGAATAAGGAAAATAATGCATGGAACGAAATGGTAGGAAAAAAATATGGTTCTACTTGATGCAAATGCAGTATTGAGATACATTTTAAACGACCATATCGATATGGCTTCCGAAGTCTCAGAGCTAATTAGTAATGGTAAAGCCTTTGTTCCCATTTTTGTTTTAGCCGAAGTTGTTTATGTGTTGACCGGGGTCTATCAAGTTAACAAATCTTCTTTAAAAGAATCCTTGCTTACCTTCCTTTTAGAAGTAAATGTTGATGACAGAGATGTTTTAGAGCTTGGCATTCAATGCTTTGCTGAAAAAAATTTAGACTTTGTAGACTGCATTTTATATGCATATAAATTTTATAAAAAATACGATGTTTTCTCTTTTGATCGGAAACTAAACAAACTATTAGATACTGTTTCCTTTAATGAATGACTCCTTATTGCATAACTTTCTCATCTCGTAGCCTTTGCTACGGGATTTTTCTTGTACTTGCAAAAATGCAATTTTTTCAGTAAAATCTAAGGGACTTTGTATACAAAGAGGATTGTGTAGTCAAGGGGATTACTATGGATGAAATCGAGCTGAGAGCTCACGGAAAGATAAATCTTTCTTTGGATGTGTTGGGACGAAGGAATGACGGCTATCATGAAGTAAAGATGATTATGCACACAGTTGCCCTTCATGACGGTATTTTTATAAAAAAAGAGAGAGAAAGAGGAATCCGGATGGAATGTAATCTCCCCTCTCTCCCCACAAATGAAGAGAATCTCATGGTTAGAGCCGCAAAGGCTATTATGGATGAGTTCTCCATCGAAGAAGGATTAAGCTTACGGCTCATGAAACGTCTTCCTATTGCTGCCGGTATGGCCGGAGGCTCTGCTGATGCTGCTGCGGTGTTTCACGGGATAAATCAACTCTTCCATCTGAACTTAAGTACAGAGGAACTGGAAAAGCGTGCTGTAAAGCTCGGTGCCGATATTCCATTCTGCCTGCATAAAGGTTGTTATCTTTCGGAGGGAATTGGAGAAAAGCTCTGTAAACTTCCCTCTCTTCCACCCTGCACCATCCTTTTGGTAAAACCTGCATTTTCCCTATCTACAAAGTTGATTTATGAGAATCTTCACTTGGAAAATATCACTGACGCAGAACATCCCGATGTGGACAGAATGATTAAGGAATTGGAAAGTGGATCTTTGGAAGATATTTGTACGCTTGGCGGCAATCTCTTGGAGAAAGTCAGTATTTCTCTCAGGCCGGAAATTCAAGTATTGAAGGACTTTTTTATAAAGGAGGGCGCGCTGCTTTCCCTTATGAGCGGATCCGGTCCAACCGTTTTCGGTATTTTCCCGGAAAAAGAAAAGGAAAAAGCGAAAATGATACTTCAAAGCCTTCGTAGTGGAGAACATAAAGATCTAATTGAGAATGCCTGGATTACAGAGGCTTATGCTTAATTAAGACAAAGAGAGTTTCCACTTTATGGCATACATATAATAGATAGATAAAAAAACTCCCTATTAGCGCATCAGACATAACTGCAAATACCCCATTCAATATAGGAAATGTTTTTAAAGGAGGATAGTATGGGTAGCGATTTCACAATCAATATGAACGAATATCTCCCGCTTCGGGACTTGGTTTTTAACACACTTCGGCAGGCAATCCTAAAGGGGGAGTTGAAACCGGGCGAAAGGCTCATGGAGATTCAGCTTGCAGAAAAGCTCGGGGTGTCCAGAACTCCCATTCGCGAAGCGATTCGTAAGCTGGAACTGGAGGGGCTGGTACTCATGATTCCTCGGCGTGGAGCTGAAGTCGCAAAAATCTCCCATAAGTCCCTACAGGATGTTTTAGAGGTACGCGGTGCACTGGAAGAACTCGCTACAGACCTTGCCTGCCAGCGCATCACCGAAGAGCAGTTACTGGCGCTTCAAGAGGCGGAAAAACATTTTAAGAAATCGTGGAGACCGGTACGGAGATGGAGATTGCCGAAGCCGATGAAGCTTATCACGATATCATTTATACCGCTACCGGAAACAAGCGTTTAATTCAGATGATTAACAATCTCCGGGAGCAAATGTATCGTTACCGCTTAGAGTATATTAAGGACGAAGCGCAGCGCGGAACCCTGATTAGCGAGCACGAAAAGATTCTGGAAGCCATCCGCATTCGAGACATCATTCGTGCAAAGGCCTTGATGAAGGAGCATATTGATAATCAGGAAATTACCGTATCCAAGAATCTGGACGAAGCAGAGGAGCGCAGTAGACAGTCTACAAAAAAACGTTAAATCAAGAAATACAGTATTGTTTGAAAAGTAAGAAATATAATCCTTCTCTAAACAAAGAATTTTAACAATTGTATTCTATAATGGGTAAGTCTCTATAGGCTTTTCTAGGAAGGAGCACAAAATGAAGAAAATTGCATTAATAATAGGAGTAGTCGGTTTACTTGGGCTGATGGCTTGCGCGAAGAAAGCCACTACGGAAACGACAAAAGCTGCCGAAGTCTCAACGGAAATCACATCGGGGGATGAAGGCGAAAAAAAGGATACAGAGTCTAAGGACGGTACGGAAAAAGCAAGTGAAGTAGAGAATGAAGCAAAAGGGAAGGAATCCGGCAAGAAAGAAAAGAAGGATTTAACCGTAATCAACGGAACCATTACCGATGCCGCCATGTTTAGTGTAAGCATCCAAGGAAATGACGGAAAAGATTATGAGCTGACAAAGACCGAGAAAAGTGATCTTTCCGGACTCTCACAGGGTATTGAAATCGGCACCAAGGTTGAAGTAACCTTCGATAAGGATATGAACATCATCTCCATGGTTGATCCGGGGAAATAAGCGGAATACAAAAGAAGTCGTTTTATAATGTAAAAGAAAACTCCTATTCTATTCTCCGTCTAAAGACGCTCGCGCTCGGTTCCGACGTAGCGGCACTAAGCATCGAGCTTCACATAGCTTGCTCTCTGCAAGTGCCGACGTCTCCAAACGCTTTATCCTGAGAATAGAATAGGAGTTTTTATCCATCCTCCCTATAAAGGACAATTTCTCCGCTCCTTCTCGTCTCTGCCATAAGAATCAACCTTTGGTTCTTAGAACCCCGGAAGAGGAGCGTGATATCTTTTTCCGCTTCTATAAAGCGTCCGTCCACAAGGACGGTGAGGTATGAAAAGAGCTCTTCGAGCTCTTTTTTTTCTTCCCCTTCTCTACTAAGAAGCTCCTCGTAGGTGTAGCCGGAGTAGCACCAGATGTCCTTTTTCGGAAGTCTTTCTTTCATTTTCCGAAGGAGCGGTAAAAGAGCATGAAGATTCGCAGGATATAGAGGCTCTCCGCCAAGGAGACTCAAACCCTGAATCTCCGCCTTGGAAACAGCCTTAAGAATCTTCTCCTCCACTTCCTCCGTATACTTTCTCCATATTCATAATTCCAGGCAATCTCGTTAAAACAGCCCGGACAGGCATGAGGACAGCCGGAGACAAAGAGACTGACTCTTATCCCCGGCCCATTTGCCACATCGAAATATTTCACTTCTGCATAATGCATGGTTTTCTTCCCCTAAAAGATAAAAACATCCACAATGATGTGTATATTGGAATCAGGGGTAATCTGAGCCCGTCAGTACTTGCTGAAAGCAAGCGTTAGCGACGCTTGAAGCTTAGTACTGTAAGGACAGACTTTTCATCAGAAAAGTCGTCCTGTAACAGACCAACTTCCGAAGGAAGTTGCTTTGCGAAGCAAAGTGAGCAATGGGCTACCGAGCCCATGCTCAGTCAGGCGAGGTTAGCGAGAGCGTGCCCCTGTTTCAATATACACATCATGTGGAAGCGTAATTTTACGCGTCGGAACAAAGTCTACAGATGCAACACCCGATCCTTAATCTCCTGCGTTCTCCCCTGATTCCAGAACTGCGTTCCGATATAACCGCAAGTTCTTCTTGCCACGGAAAGCTGTTCCTGATTCGTATTCCCGCAGTTCGGGCAGCGCCACTGGAGCTTACCGTAGCTGTCTTCGATAATCTGAATCTCTCCGTCAAAGCCGCAGGCACAGCAGTAATCGGACTTGGTATTCAGCTCCGCATACATGATGTTCTCGTAGATAAACTTCATAAGACTCAGTACCGCCGGAATGTTGTTTTGGAGATTCGGTACCTCCACATAACTGATTGCGCCGCCCGGAGAAAGCTTCTGGAAATCCGCCTCAAAGGAAAGCTTCGAGAAGGCATCGATTTTCTCCGAAACGTGTACATGGTAGGAGTTCGTAATATAGTTCTTGTCCGTCACCCCGGGAATCTCCCCGAAGCGCTTCTTTAAAGCCTTTGCAAACTTATAAGTAGTGGACTCCATCGGGGTTCCGTATACGGAGTAGCTGATATTCTCTGCCGCTCTCCAGGTCTTGCAGGCCTCATTCAGCTTTTCCATAACCTTTAAAGAGAACTCTCTTCCCTGCTCTGTCGTATGAGAAACGCCGAGCATACGGACACACATCTCGTAAAGCCCTGCATAGCCGAGAGAAATGGTGCTGTAGTTGTTAAAGAGGAGTTTATCGATGGTCTCTCCCTTCTTCAGTCTTGCGAGTGCGCCGTACTGCCAAAGAATCGGTGCCACGTCGGAAACCGTGCCGAGGAGTCTCTCATGACGAAGACGAAGTGCCTTATGGCAAAGCGCGAGGCGCTCATCTAAAATCTCCCAGAACTTCTCCATATCACCCTCGGAAGAGCAAGCCACATCCACTAAGTTGATGGTTACTACACCCTGATTAAAACGACCGTAGTACTTATGCTTTCCGTTTTCTCCGAGTCCTTCTTTGTCTTCCGTAAGGAAGGAACGGCAACCCATACAAGGATATACGTCTCCTCCCTTATACTCCTTCATCTTCTTTGCGGAAATGTAGTCGGGCACCATCCTCTTTGCCGTGCACTTTGCGGAAAGTTCAGTCAAATAGTAATAGGGAGAGTCTTCAAAGATATTGTCCTCATCCAAAACGTAAATGAGCTTCGGGAAAGCAGGGGTAATCCATACGCCCTTTTCATTTTTTACCCCCTGCATTCTCTGTCGAAGCACCTCTTCAATAATCAGGGCAAGGTCATCGCGTACCGGTCCCTTCTCCACTTCATCAAGGTACATAAACATCGTCACAAAGGGAGCCTGTCCGTTACAGGTCATAAGGGTAATCAGCTGATACTGGATAGTCTGGATACCGCTCTTGATTTCTTCTCGTAAGCGGCGGTTCACGATTTTAGTGATGATTTCCTCATCCATGCTTTCACCGGTTTCTTTTCTCTCCTCGATGACAGCTTCTCTTATCTTCTGTCTGGAAATGTCCACAAAGGGCGCTAAGTGAGAAAGCGTAAAGGACTGTCCGCCGTACTGGTTGGAAGCCACCTGTGCCACAATCTGTGTGGTTACATTGCAGGCAGTAAAGAAGCTGTGCGGCTTCTCAATCATCGTTTCGGAAATCACGGTTCCGTTCTGAAGCATATCCTCCAAGTTAATAAGGTCACAGTTATGCTCCTTCTGCGCATAGTAATCGGAATCATGAAAATGGATCATGCCTTCCTCATGGGCATGCACAATATCTTCCGGAAGTAAGAGTCTCCTGGTTAAATCCTTGGAAACCTCTCCCGCCATATAGTCTCTCTGTGTGGAGTTGATAACCGGGTTCTTGTTGGAGTTTTCCTGCTTTAACTCTTCATTGGCCTGATCAATGAGTGCCAAGATATCGTCGTCCGTGGAGTTCGCCTTTCTCGCCATCTCTCTCTTATAACGATAACGAACATACTTCTGCGCCACCTCATAGCCGCGCATCTCCATGATGGCGGTCTCTACCATATCCTGAATCTCTTCAACATTTACAGCATAGCTTTTCGCCTGAATCTTCTTGACCACAGACTCTGCAGCTGCCTGAATCTGGAAGCTGTTTAACTGAAAGATGGGATCTACCTCATGATTGGCCTTCTCAATAGCATGAACAATCTTTGAGACATCAAACTTTACTTCTTTTCCATTCCGCTTAATGACATTCTTCATGAGTAAAACTTCCGTTTCCATATTTCCCCCTATCCGTGAAAAAAAGCCGGAAAAGATGATTTTCCAGGCTTTATGAATCCTTAAACTTGTATGTGTCGCTTGCCCTTGTTTTCAAAAATGAACATGATATTGTTTTGAATTTTTGATTCCGCACTACATATTGTGTTTTCGCTCCTTATCATACGACAAAAGCTCTATTTTGAAAAGGGGAAATCCTATAAAAATAAATACAAAAAAAGAGGAAAATTTTATACACTTTTCCTCTTTCAAAATAAAACTCTGCATCCCTTAAAGGATCGTCTTTAAGAACTCAAAAAAGGACTGTAAAAAAATCACAATAATAAATATTTTTGGGCAATATAGGTCTGAATGCGGGGGTAGTCTGAGCCCGTCGGTACTTGCGAAAAACAAGAGAAACGCAGTTTTTCGCTTAGTATCCGTTACGAAAGGACAAACTTTTCATCAGAAAAGTTGTCCTGTACAAGACCAACTTCTGAAGGAAGTTGCTTTGCGAATCAAAGTGAGCAATGGGCTACCGAGCCCATGCTCAGTCAGGCGAAGCTAGCGAGAGCGTGCCCCAAGTTCAGACCTATATTGCTTAGAAAATTATTTTAATTTTTACAGCCCTGATAAAATTTACTTAAAGAAATTAACCGGATTATAGCTCTTTTCATTTCGTATTGTTGTGCTTTCCTCATGCCCCGGAAAAACCAAGGTATCATCCGGAAGCAGAAAGAGCTTTTCTCGTATACTTTTGATAATGTCCTTCTCACTTCCGCTAAATAAATCCGTTCTTCCGTAGGACTCAAAAAAGAGCGTATCGCCACTGAAAAGATAGGGAATTTCTCCTGCCAGAAAGTAGCAGACGGAGCCCTTAGTGTGTCCCGGACTTGTGATGACTTTCCATTTCCTTCCAAGAAACTCCAGTTCCTCCCCGTCATGAAGAGGAATGAATTCCTTAATCTCCACACTGTCCTCCGGATCTCTTCCGGAAAGATTCAGTTCTCCGTCTCCGAGCATTTCCCGCTCTTCTTTAGCTGCATATAACGGGATCTTGTACTTCTCTCTAAGTGCCGGTACCGCCAAAATATGATCGAAATGCCCATGGGTGAGCAGAATCGCTTCCGGCTTTAAGCCCTCCTCTTCTATGAAGGAAATGATTCTTTCCTCCTCCGCACCGGGATCAATCACAACCGCTTCCTTCGTATCCTTGTCACAAACAATATAGCAGTTTGTCCCAACGATTCCCACTAAGATTCGTTTTACTTGCAACATTTACCCCTTACCTCTCTCTATTTCATAAACACCCTGAATCTTTCTGAGCTTTCCTATGATTGTATTCAAAACCTCCCTGTTCGGCACCTCAAAGGACAGAAGAATCGTTACCTTTCCGTTCTTTGCGGAGTGGGTATTCATCCCCTGTATCGCAATATTGTCATCCGCCAGAACCTTGGAAATGTCTACAATTAAGCCGATTCTGTTGTTGGTAAAAAGCTGTAATTCCGTAGAATAGCTCTCCCCGTTTCCGGGGTTATTATCCCACTCTACCTCAATTCGGCGTGCCTTCTCATCCTCAGATAAATCCATGATGTTAATGCAGTCGGTACGGTGAACCGTGATTCCTCGCCCTCTTGTCACAAAGCCGACCACCTCGTCTCCCGGTACAGGGTTGCAGCATCTTGCATAGCGTACCGCAAGGTCATGAATCCCCTTTACAATGATACCGGACTTGGACTTTCGGATTACCTCCGGCTTCTTTGTCAGATCTTCAATATTCTTTAAAACCGTCTTATCATCAATACTCTTGTCTTCCGCCTTGTGCTTTGCATCGAGAAGCTTCGAAATAACCTGTGACTCTTTGATACCGCCTCGTCCCACTGCCGCAAGCACGCTGTCCCAGTCCCTATAGCTGTATCTGCGCAAAACTGCCGCAATATACTCGGGTTTGGTCAACTCCGGAAGGGAAAGCCCCTTAGCCTTCACATATTTATCCAAAAGGTCCTTACCGCGATCCTGATTCTCATCCTTCTGCTCGTGTCTGAACCATTGGTTAATCTTATTTTTCGCCTGAGTGGACTTTACAATTTTCAGCCAATCTCTGGATGGTCCTCTGGAGTTTTGGCTGGTGATGATGTCTACCCGGTCTCCATTTTGTAATTGGTACTCTATCGGAACAAGCTTATCGTTGACCTTTGCCCCCACCATCTTATTTCCCACGGCAGAGTGGATGGAATAAGCAAAGTCAATCGGCGTAGAGCCCTGCGGCAGGTTTTTGACATCCCCCGTCGGTGTAAAGCAGTAAACATTTTCATTGAAGAGAGAGAGGTCGGACTTCACCATGTTCATAAATTCCTTGGAATCCGACTCGTCCTTCTGCCACTCTAAATCTCATGCAGCCACTTCATCTTGGACATCTCCGTCTCCGTGGCTTTCTCGTTGGATCCGCCCTGCTCCTTGTACTTCCAATGCGCCGCAATACCGAACTCAGCAGTTCTGTGCATCTCATAGGTACGAATCTGAATTTCAAAGGGCACTCCGTCTCTTCCGATAACGGTGGTATGAAGAGACTGATACATATTGGGCTTGGGCATCGCGATATAGTCTTTGAAACGACCCGGAATCGGAGTATACATCTTGTGAATTACCCCTAGTACCGCATAGCAGTCCCGCACCGTCTCCACAATGATACGAATCGCAAAAAGGTCATAGATCTGGTCTATGGTCTTGTTCTGATTCACCATCTTCTTGTATATCGAGAAGAAATGCTTGATTCTTCCCTTAATATTCGCTTCAATACCGCTTTCTTCTATATGTTCCCGCACCTCTTCCACGATGGAGTTGATCCGGTCTTCTCTTGCCTCTCTCTTAAAGTGCACCTTATCCGCAAGGTCATAATAAACCTCCGGCTCTAGGTACTTTAAAGAAAGATCGTCCATCTCAATCTTAATCTTACTGATACCGAGTCGATCCGCAAGAGGGGAGTATATCTCCAAAGACTCTCTCGCCTTCTCCTTTCGCTTTTCCGGACTCTGGTATTCCAGCGTTCTTAAGTTATGCAAACGGTCCGCAAGCTTTATTATAATCACACGGATGTCCTTTGCCATGGAGACGAACATTTTCCGCAGATTCTCCGCCTGCATCTCCACCTTGTCGGAATTCAGATTCAACTGTGTCAGCTTGGTTACACCGTCCACAAGACTTGCCACATCCGGATTGAATTCCGCCTCCAGGTCCTTTAAGGTCATACCGGTGTCTTCCACCACATCGTGAAGAAGCCCTGCCGCAATCGTTTCCTTATCCATTTCCAAGTCGGCAAGGATGATGGCTACGCAGAGGGGATGAATAATATATGGCTCCCCTGATTTTCTCTTCTGGTCCTTATGTTGCTCCTTCGCCACTTCGTATGCCTTTGTAATCATGGAGAGGTCTTCGGAAGGGTGGTAGGAACGCACATTTTCAAGAAGCATCTGCAAGAGCTCTTCAGGTGGAGTATTGTCCTTAGGTCTTTCTAAGGGTCGGTCTTCCTTCTTGTCTAAAAGCATAATGACTCCATTCTTTGATATAGGAGTATTTTACTCTGTTCCTTAAGCCTTGTCAAAATGAGTCTTTTTTGCTTGTCTTTTAAGCATAAACATCGTTTGTTCACCCTTTTTCAAGAATGACTTTCCAAAATCTCCTATATCTTTTTTCTTTTTTAAGCTTCCAGTCACAATTCTGTCATATCTTCTTTTTATGCTTAGAGCAAAGGTATATTTTTGTGAATCTTGTCGATATATAAAAAGACGAGAATGAAAAGTGGGAGGTTTCACTTTTATGAATATTTTGTTCTTCATGACTCCTAAGTGTGATGTAGCTTATGTGGAGGAAGAGGATAGTCTGCGGAACACTCTGGAAAAAATGGAATATCATCGGTATTCTTCTATTCCCGTTTTAACAAAGGATGGAAAGTTCGCCGGAACTCTGACGGAAGGTGATTTGCTCTGGGAGATAAAAAATCAGTTGAAATTAGACCTTCGGGAAGCGGAAAAAATCATGGTAAAGGATATCCCCATGTGTAAGCACTATGAAGCCGTGGATATCAACAGTTCCATGGAAAGCTTGGTACATAGGGCTGTAACACAAAACTTTGTGCCGGTAGTCGATGACTTGGGGCACTTTATCGGGATGGTAAAGAGGAGGGAAATCATGAACTACCTCTATCGCCATGCAGACTTCCAAAACTTTGGGCATAGCGACATCATGGCTTTCCCCGTGGAGGATTCCTCTTTGACCGGGTAGTTTTCTATCCGAAAGACCGTGCGCTTTATGAGGGATACGCATTATAAATGATATAGTATGATTAGCATGTGATACTTGTTATAAACCATATCGCACGATTCGCGTGCGATACTTGTTAAGAATAAAAGAGAGCATCTAGAATTTCCGGATGCTCTCTTCTTCTTTTTCTCCCGTTTTTTCTATTTTCCGAATCTCAACTGTATAGGATGCACCGGTTTCGAGTCTCACCTCTACCGTTTCACCCTCTCTCTTCCCGACAATTGCCTTTCCCAGCGGGGAAATATTGGAGATTTTCCCCTCCAAGGACTGTCCGCGTATAGAAGTCACGAGTCGATAGACTTCCTCTTCTCCTTCCTCAGGAAAGAACAGGGTCACCGTATCGTTTATTCCGACTTCACCGTCCTTACTCTCCGTAGAAATCACCTTGGCAAACTTCAGAATTCTCTCTAGGTAACGGATGCGGGATTCATTTTGATTCTTCTCCCGCTTTGCGGCATAATATTCAAAATTCTCGGACAAATCCCCCTGCGCTCTTGCTTCTTTTACTGCTTCTATCAGCTTCGGACGCGTCTCCAGCTTTCGCTTTACAATCTCTTCTTCTATTTTTCGGACATCTTCTTTCGTTAATTCTTCAGACATGATCCTATTTTCCTTCGTAGCAGATCAAGGATTCCAATTTATAGCCGGAAAGCTTTTTCCTGCCCTCCAAGCCGGCAAGCTCCATCACAACGGAAATCTTCACTACTTCTCCGCCAAGCATTTCTACAAGCTTACAAGCAGCTTCCAAGGTTCCTCCGGTAGCAATGAGATCATCCACGATAACCACCTTTGTTCCCTTCTTTATGGCGTCCTTATGAATCTCCACCTCCGCCTTTCCGTACTCAAGATCGTAAGCAACGGAAATCGTCTCCCGGGGAAGCTTTCCTTTCTTTCTTACCGGAACAAACCTTTGTGAAGCTCATAGGCAATTGCCGTTCCGAAGATAAAGCCTCGGCTTTCCAAACCGATGACCAGGTCAAAGTCAATCCCCTCTAACGAACGAATGAGCCCGTCCACAGAATCTTTTAAACCGTCAGGATCCTGAATCAGGGAAGTAATGTCTCTAAAAATGATCCCCTTCTCCGGGAAATCCGGAATAGATAAAACATAATCCGCCAAATGCTCTTTTTTCATACTCTCCTCTTTTCTTAATCTCTTGCCTGAACCTCCAATAACAGACAAGGATTATCTCCTATAAGCCGTTGCCGCATGATTAAGCAAGAGTCCTTGTGCACAAAGTTCCGTTTCTATTTACGCATTGCGAAACTTTGCCGCATAGCTCTGTATTGCCGCTACCGTCTTCCCGTCCGTAAGCTTCCCTGCATAAATTAATTCCTGCAGGTCCGAAAGCTCCCATTCTTCCAAGAAAATCTCCTCATCGATATCAAAATGCTGTTCGCCCTTTTTCAAATCTCTTGCCACATAGATACCGATTTTCTCATCCAAAAAGGCAACGGTTGTGTTGACATAGAGTAGGAACTCCCAGTTTTCGCTGCTGTAGCCCGTTTCTTCGGAAAGTTCTCTCTTCGCACAAAGAAGAAAATCCTCATCTTCACTGTCCCTCTTTCCGGCGGGAATCTCCAGGGTAAACCTGCCCAAAGCATGTCTGTACTGCCTGACCATAAGAATCTTCCCGTCGGGAAGAACCGGAAGTACGGCCGAGGCTCCCATATGATGAATAAAATCCCAGTGGGTCTTGTGCCCTCCCACATCCACATAGTCATCATACACTTCCAAAACGGAACCCTTATATTTTAGACTCCGTTCAATCAGCTTTACCGGCTTTTTTTCTTCGATGTCTTTTACATGAAAGTCTTTTTTCTCTTCTCCCATATTGTCCTTCCGTTCCGTAATTTTCCATCTCTTTCAAACTTATCTATTTTACCATGATTATGGACGGATTACCATAAAACGGAATGCCTCTTCTTTTAGATTGGCATTCCGTTTTGCATTTTTCTCATTCTTTTTTCGTTTATTTTTTTTTCTCGTTTATTTCTTTTCTAGTTTATTTCTTTTCTAGTTTATATCTTTTCTAGTTTATATCTTTTCTAGTTCTACCTGAGAAACACCGTAGCCGGCCTTATTGATCCACTCTCGAATCTCCATCTCCGTATGCTCTTCCTTCATACGAACTTCTGCCGTTTTACTTTTCAAATCTACCGTTCCCCAAACACCGTGTACTGCATTTAAGGCACTTTCCACCTTCTTCTTACAGTTTTCACAGTGCATATCTTCAACAGTAACGACTGCTTTAAAGGGATAGTGGCTCAAGTCCTGATCCTCCGCTTTTACTTCATGCACGGAACAGGATCCTCCACCACAGCAACCGTTCTTTCCTCTTTTTATGACACTCTGCACCGCAAAATATATGATTACGATTACAATTCCTATAATGATATAATTTCCCATATCTGCCTCCATAATTGATTGGTTTAATACAACTAACTATGCTAGACTTTTTTCGTCATTTGTCAAGTGCATTCTTTGTTTCTCTTTTTTTTATTCCTCTTCCTCTTTTTTCTCTTCCGGCTCAATCAAGCGCACTACCGTCTTTCCGATTCTGTGATTCTTGATCTCCGCTACATCAATACTGAGATTATCCGTATCCAGATGGAAGCTCGTTCCGTCCTCCGGTACCTTTCCGAGAATTCCCATGATATATCCGCCGAAGGTATCGGCTGCTTCCAAGTCCAGATTAATCTTAAGTTCCTCATTTACATCCTCTAGATCGGCTGTCCCCAGAATAATCCATTCATTTTCCGTTACCGCTTCAATCGGATCCGGCTCCGGTATCTCATCCTCTTCATGCAAATCTCCTACAAGCGCTTCAATCAGGTCATGGAGAGTCACAATTCCCGTCATTCCGCCGTACTCATCCAGTACCACGGCATAGTACTTCCGCTCCTTTTTCATGGTTTCAAACAAATCGGAAACCTTCATGTTCTGAGAAATAAAGAAGGGACGCTCCACCGCATTTTTCATTACGTTAGGGGCGGCTTAAGTCATTTAAACGGAAATAGTCTTTGGTGTTCAGGATTCCGATAATGTCGTCATCGTCTTCTCCGCAGATCGGATAGCAGGCATAACGGTGCTCATGTATGGTTCTCCTCCACTGCCTATCCGTATCCTCTATATAAAGCATTGCCACATCCGTTCTATGGGTGCAGACCTCCTCTACAATCAGATCCTTAAATTCAAAGACATTTTGGATAAATTCGTTTTCCGAAGATTCAATGGTTCCTTTCTCCATCCCTTCGTCTACCATCAAAAGTATATCCTCTTCAGAAATGCGTGTTGCATCCTCATCCGGGTCAATACCGATCAAACGAAGAATGGCGTTGGTCGATGCGGAAAGAAGAAAGACCAAAGGTGTACTGATAAGAGATACAAAGCTGAGTATCGACGCAATATTCAGAGCAATAGCTTCTGTATGTACCTGCGCAAGCCTCTTCGGTACCAGTTCTCCAAAAACAATACTGATGTAAGATAATACAAGGGTAATCAGGACAATAGAAATAGGATGAATCACACCGATGCTGAAAGAGGGAAGGAAGCGGAGCGCCAAAGCATCCAACAAGCCTGCAAAACTCTCCGCCGCAAAGGCACTCGAGAGAAATCCCGCCATGGTGATCGCCACCTGTATGGTCGACAAAAAGCGAGAGGGCTCCTCCGTAAATTGCAAAAGCTTCTTTCGCTTTTTTATTTCCCTCTTCGCTCAGTTTCTTTACTTTTGCTTCTCCTACCTGTAGTACCGCGATTTCCGCACAGGAAAAAAATCCATTGACCAAAATCAATACAAATAAGAGTACAACTCTTCCCGGCATAGTGCTTTTTTAATCCTCCTTTATGCAACGAGAAAAAGGCATAGCAGCAAATCCACTATACCTTCTTCTTGATCCTCAATATAAAAAAATACTTCTTTTTTCTTACTTAGAGTAGGGTTTTGCGTATTCCCGTCCCCGTCGTCGTCCATGACTGTTCCTTTCCAAAACTGTATATATCATGAATCTATCTTCATCTGCTTCTTTCACTATCTCCGCAAAGGAACATCTTCTCTTTATGCTCTCGACAGGAAATATTAACGGAATTATACGGAAACTTCCTTGTTTTGTCAAATTCTACGCTTTTTTCAGCCATGTGAACTTCAAAAATCACTCTTTAATTGATTACGGAATTATATCTGGAAGTCACATCCGAACCGCATTCTGCAAGATGCTCCAATGAACCGTCTGCAGTTCTTAAAATCAACTTCTCCGCTTCAGAGTATTCTCTCTGCTCCTCTACGCGAGAAATCAGCGCTTGAGTCTGAACCTTAAAGTTTACTACCGCATCATAGAACAGACCAAGCTGTGTACTTTGGTATGTTTCAAAGCCTTCCTTTTCCTGTTCCGCTTTATCTTTGTAGTTTGTTGCAAACTCAGCCAAAATGGAAGAATACTCCTCATACTTAGGCTTGATGTCCGTTACATCCAGAGAAAGAATATTTTCATCCGAAACACTTTTCCTGCGCATAGATAACATTCATAATCTCGGACTTCAGTACTGTGAGCTTCAGCATCTGATAGCGAATCGTGTAGCCCTCTTTTTCCAAACGCTCCAGATCCTTTTTCTGCTGCTCTTTCAAAGATGTCTCTCAAGCTGTTCAAGAAAGGAACACGCAAATCATCATAGCTGTTTACGGCAGGAACAAAATCGAGTATGAATTTCCTCTCCCTTTGCATAATTATCATCCAGATAGCTCTTCTGCTTTCCGTAGTCCGCCGCTTCATCCAAAACCTGCATTAGGTTTCTCAATGCGGGAATCAATTCCATAGCTGCATTATCTACATCCGGATAGGCCGTGCCGAGATCCGCCTGAGACTCCACGGTATCCAGAAAATCATAATTTGTAGAAGAAAAACCGTTCGCGATATAATATCCGTTCTCCACCGGATGAAAATCGGATGACGCCTCCACGCCGGCAAAGTATCTGTCCAAGGCACTTTCCACATCTCCGGTCATAAAGTTACTCAAATCAACATAATTGTTGTAGGCTTCCAAGTCACTCACCGGAGTATCGTCTTCATAGGATTTTTTATCTCCCTGAATTGCCCCCAGAAGATTGTTTAAAGCGGATTTCTTTCCCTCCGCTGCAGTTTCCTTCTCTTCGTTTCCCTTCTTAAATGCATTCTGTGCTTCCTTTAACTCTCCGCAAGCCGAAAGACTCAGTACAAGCACAAGTGCGGTCATTCCTAAAGTTATTTTCTTCACTTCTTCTCTCCCTTTTTTTGTAAATAGGCTTTCGGATACTCCACTTTCCCATTCCCCTTATTGTTCTTAATTTTTTCATAATAGTGATGAAATTTCACAATCATCGTTGCCGTACGATATCTTATCATTAGCTGTCCCTTACGTCAAACAGAACAGAGCTGCAAAAACAAAAATAGTTCAAAATAAGGAAGGAGACAGAGGTGGGGTGGGAGGAAAAAACACTCAGCTTAAATCCATTTCCGAAATCTGTTTTCGCATATCCTCTAAGATAATGAAAAATTCCCGTGAAGAATAACGACTGACTCCCTTTCCGGAGAAGGCCTGTACCTGTACAGCCTGATCCGAAGTCACGACGCTGATCCTCCTTCCCTTTTCCGAAAAGTCCTTGGCAAGCTTTGTGAGTGTAAAATCCGCCGATTCTCCTTCTTTTGTGAAATGAGCTCTAGGTTCTTTCCAAACTGCTTTCTGCTTCCCTGATTTCCTCTTACATGATAGGCATCAAAAATCAGATAAACCTCTTTGTCATAAAATACAGCATACTCGGATAAAAGCTGTACCACCTTTTCCCTTCCGGCCATGAGATCTTCCGTTGCAAGTTCCTTTAAGTCATTTTTCGCGAACATAAAATTATACCCGTCCACAAGAAGGATTTCCTTCTTCCCGGGACTCCACTTTCTTTCATACTGTGCTCTGGCTTCTCTCTGCTTTTCTTCCTTTTCCTTCGACAAAACAAGTTTTTGCTCGGAAAGCAAGGCTTCCTGCCCCCGGTTTCGAATTGGGCCGAAGGTCTTTAAGAAGATTTCTTCCAGTTCTATATCGCTGATGAACTCTCCCGTCTTCTCCTTCTTCCCTTTTTTGCCGGACTTTCCGTTGACTTTACTACGCTTTTCTTCTCCGGACTTTTCCCCCGAGGCATCTCTTCTGTAGCCGGTATCGGACGTTATATATTCTCTGCGCCTCGAACTCTCTCTTCCGGCATACTCTTCTTCAGTAGATAAAGCCCCTCTCTCGATACATTCCGCTTCTCCTCTGCCGTAGAATAGAGCTTCCCAATCTTCCGCATCGCCCATGCGTTCTATGAAAACTTCCCTTTCCTTCTCTTCTTCCATTTCCGCAAAATGAGAAAAATGATAGTCTGCATCGATTCCCCTTCTTTGCAGAATCTCGAGAAACTCCGGCAAGCTTTCCCCCGGCATCCTTCCTTTTAGAAGGACCTTTTCCTCTTCCATAAAAAGCTCTTCCTGCTTTCCGGAAAGTCTTTCAATCTCTTGGAGAACCTGCCCCGTAGTATCCTGCTCTGTTCGAATCGCATAGGAAAAAACAGGAGAATAGAGACGAAGCCCGGCATTGTTCTTCGCCATGTTAATAGCCTCCCAAAGAGCTCCTTTTAAATCCATATAATAGGAACGGCTTTCCGTCCACTCTGCCTCCAAAATCTCTATCCGATAGTTAGTAAAGGGTCCTGAAAAAGCCGGGCCTCTTAGGTCCAAGTCTTTCCATTCATTTTGTAAAAGACTGATCCAGTCCTTTTTTAGAGAACTCTTTTCCGAAATAGAAAGAAGTCCTCCTGCTTTTCTTCCTTCGCTTTTCGGTATTTCTTCCTTTTGCAATATTTCCTCTTTTTCGGACAAGGTATAAGAAAGAGGTGAAAGTCGTATAAAGATTCCAAAATAATGCCCCGGACTTTCTATGACGGCTCTTCCGTAGGCTTCTTTCCTCGGACCTTCCCCGTACACAAGCTCCGGCGCGGAGAACTCCGGTTCCTTCCCCGTTCTTTTCTGAAAAATGTTTTTCATAAGCTCTCTTTGCAGATTTCCGAGAGAGTTCAAAAGGACCATCCTGCTTTCTTCATCGATATGCAGCTTCCACTCCGGAAATTCCTTCGCGATGGCAGAAATCTCACGAGCGTAGCGCAGAATGTCATCTCCCTCTATCGTAAGCTTCAGTCTGAAAAAACCGTTTTCTTCCGCCTTATTCCCGGCCTCTTCCGGAAAATATCCTTGATTGACCTTTTCCGACACAGGACAGGAAAAAAGCATACCCGGTTCAACAAGAGAAATCTCATCATAGCGCTCTCCCTGCTCCATACGGAGCTCCGTCAGCTTCTCTCCTTCTATCCATTCCTCTCTAAGAGCCAAACTCCCCTTAAAGAGCCGTCCTTTTGCAATTCTTCTTCCCTTTTCGTCGTGGGTGATTTTATATATAAAGCCTGCCTTCTCGGACTTGTCTCTTACCGGCTTTACCTCTCGTTTTTCCTCATTTTTCTCCTCTCTTTTCTCCTCTCTTTCTCTTCCTGTCCCATCTCTTCCTGTCCCATCTTCTCCTGCTTCTTCTTTTCTTTTTTCCGCTTTTCGCATCACGGTAAGCGCGGAAAGGGCCTCTAAAAATGCGCCTATCCCCTCTTGTTGCAAGGCAGAGCCAAAAAAAAGCGGCATCAGTTGTCTCTTCTCTATTGACTCCACTACCGTCGAAAGCCTAAGACTCCCTGTTTCCAGATACTCTTCCGTGCTTTCCAGATCGGAAAGGGCAATAGACTCAAGAAAATCACATTGCGCCGGATTCTTTTCCGGAAAATCATTTTGAAAGGAACCCTTTTGAAAGGAACCCTTTTGGAATAATTCAGCTCTAGACAAATCATCTTGAAACAAATCATCTTGAAACAAATCTCTTTGGAATAAATGGAAATCCAAGATATTTTCTCCCGGAAAATTCCTTTTCAAGTCCTCCGACAAGTCTTTTTTATCGCCTTGAAAAAGATCCATTTTATTGACAAAGAAAAAGAGTGGAAGCCCTGCCTCCTTCGCAAGTGTCCAAAGCTCCTTTTCCCTCTTTCCTATCCCTTCCTTCGCGTCCAAAAGAAGTATCCCATAGTCTAGAACCTGCAGAGCACGCTCCATTTCTCCGGAAAACTCTCTGTGCCCGGGAGTATCCAAAAGAAAAAAGCGCTTATTTCCCCTTGAAAAATAAACACTCTTTGCATAAATGGTTATCCCTTTTTTTCGCTCCAGCTCATCATGGTCCAGATGGCTGTCTCCATGATCTACACGACCCTTCTTTGAAATCTGCCCGCTTTCAAAGAGAAGGCTCTCCGAAAGACTGGTCTTTCCCCGATCGACATGGGCTAAAAGCCCTATTACAATATTTTCCATTGTTCTTCCCTAAAGTAAATCCTCGCGCCGTCCGCCCTGAAATTCCGCTTCTCAATATCCTTTATATACGGTCCAAGTACTGCATCAGTTTCTCCAGACACTCTTCCGCCGATAAATTCTCTTCTTCCAGTGTGAATTCGGCATATTTGCGGTAGAGTGCCGTTCTTTCTTCGTAAAGATCCTTTAACGTAAAGCCTTCCGGAATCGCTACCCCCGCGCTTCACCGGATCACCGATTCTTTTTTCCATTTCCTCATAAGGGACATGCAGGAAAATAACCTTCGAAATCTCCCGTAAATGCTTCATCGCCCTCTCTCCATAGCAGATGGAGCCTCCCGGAGAAATGACCGTATTTTCCACGGAAAGAGATGCCCCCGCCTCTTCTTCTATCCGAAGAAAGCCTTCTCTGCCCTCCTCCGCAATGATTTCTCTAAGGAGTTTTCCGTTATTCTTTTCAATCAGGGTATCCAGATCCAAAAAGGACATCCCTCGCTTTGGCAAGCATTTTACCGAGGACGCTCTTCCCGCTGGATGGCATCCCGATTAAACATATATTCATTCCTACTTCCTCTTTGTGCTTCCTACAGCAATTGTTATTCAGGCTTATTCCTGCACAGCCTCGTAGAATGCTTTTATGAATACAATCCAGTGATTTCCGAGCTATCCTCTATAGCAAAGCGTTTGGAGGCTTCAGCACTTGCAGAAAACGAGCGAGAGCGTCTTTGCGGAAGAGGATGCTCGGGAACCACTGATGATTTATTATAATTATAGCTGCTCCGCAAAAAGAGAAAGGGGCGGAATCAGCTGTTTCTTTCTGGAAACCAGCTCGGAAATTCGTGCGGAATAACCTTCTACGCTCTCTCCGTGAAGCGTATAAACCACCTTTTCGCTCTCTAGGGAGAAGGCCATATTGATCAGCTCTCCGGAACGGGGACCTACTGCAAGAAGAATCGTATCCTGACAAAGAATATTCGTAAGCATCACAAAGGCCATGTTCAAATTCTCTTTTTCCAGAGCGCTCTTCGCAAAATGCAGTAATCTCTCTTTTAAACCATCCAGCTCTTCTTCATTTAGAGAAGTGACCTGACTCACACCGAAACGAATCTTCCCTGCAGTAAAAATCTTAAAGTCCTGATAAAAGATTTCCTTATCTGTCTTTTGTTTTAAATTGGAGCCTGCTGCAAACATTTCCATTGCATAAGCCTCAATATCGACGCCCGCAATTTTTGCAAGCTCCCGTGCAGCCTTTTCATCCTCGGGTGTACAGGTGGGGGAACGAAGAGCAGAGTATCGGAAATGATGGCGGACATCAGAAGCCCTGCCGTTTTCTTATCCACCTTCACTCCATTTTCCTGATAGATTTTGTAAATAATGGTGCTGCAGCAGCCCAAGGGCTGATTTCGGAAGCTGACAGGAGAAAGAGTCTGTATGGTTCCCAGCCGGTGATGGTCGATAATCTCCAGAATCTCTGCATTTTCCATCCCTTCCAACGCTTGCCCGAGTTCGTTATGGTCTACCATAATAACCTGTTTTCCATGGGCACCCATCAGGTTTCTACGGGAAATCATCCCGAGGTATTTTCCTTCCTTACTTAAAACCGGGAAGTCTCTATGCCTTTTACTCGCCATAACTTCCCGGATATCATCTACATAATCTTCCTCCTGAAAACTCAGAATTCCTTCCTTCGTCATGAAGAAGTCAATCGGAATAGATTGATTGATGAGGCGTGCCGCCGTATAGGCATCATAAGAAGTTACCATGATGATCATGCCGTTTTGCTCGGCAAGGTCACGGATGGTCGGAGAGGCATTTGCCCCTTCGCAGATAATGATGCAGTCCGCACCGTTATCCAAGGCGGAGAGCTGACTTTCCGCCCGGTTTCCGAGGATTACGATATCATGCGGTTCAATGTAGTAATTCATCATCTCCGGATTGGCCGCCGCAATGACTACCTTTCCCTTTTGACAGAAACGCTCAATATCCCCCGTAATCCGGGTTGCCTCCAGGGTTTCTAAAATATTCTTATACTGTGTCTTCGCCGTAGAAATGATAGCGGAATCATAGACGTTCATATAGGACTTTGCTATATCCGAAATCGTAATCAAGCCCTCTAATATTCCCTGCTTTGTTACCGCAGGAAGGGTCACCACATGACTGTCCCGCATAATCTGGTAAGCCTGTTTTAAAGACATATTCTTCGGTACTCCCGGGGTTTTCCGATAAGCCACGTCCGAAACCTGTGTTTTGACACTCTCCAAGAGACGCGGCTTTTCTTCCTTAAAATAATCAAGGACAAAGCTTGTCTCCGCATTCAAGCTCCCCGCCCTGCAGGGGATATAGTGATTCGTTTTATTGTATTTATTTTTAAAACGGGCATAGGAAATGGCGGCACAGATAGAATCCGTATCCGGATTGCGATGGCCTGTGACCAGAATATCTCTTTCCGTATTATGGGACGTCTTAGCTTCTTTCGTTGGCATAAGTCCTTCCTTTCTCCACTACTCTCTTGAAAAATCTTATTGCAAGTACTGCGCTCTGTCAAGGATAGCTTGACAGTGCTATGGTATGCTCGTTATAATTCCAATGTAGTTTTAAAAACTACATTATTTTTTTTAAAAACAATACTATTCTCTTCCGGTGTTTTATAACGCAAGAGATATTTAAACCTATAGATAAGAAAGGGGAGGACTTATGTCATACCAAATTATTGCCGACAGCTGTGGAGATTTTACGGAGGAAATGCATAAGAATTCCGTCTTCCGTAGCGTTCCCCTCACCCTGGAAATCGGTTCCTACTCCATCTTGGATGATGAGCATTTTGATCAATTGGATTTTTTAAAAAGAGTTAAGGAATCTCCTGTCGGACCAAAGACCGCTTGCCCCTCTCCGGAAGCTTTTCAGAAGGCGATTGAAGATTCGGATGCGGAAGAGGTCTATATTGTGACTCTCTCCGCTAAGCTATCCGGAACTTTCCAGGGCTGCAACAATAGGGGCAGAGCCTTTACGAGGAAAAATGCCGGAGAAGAAAAGAAAAAGATTCATATCTTTAACTCCAATTCGGCAAGTGCCGGAGAGTGTAAACTCTGTATGGAGATTCAGGAATTAAAGGAAGCCGGAAAAAGCTTTGAAGAAGTTGTCTCCCTAATCGAAAAGGAATGTTCCGAAATCACCACCCTTTTTGTACTGGAAAGCTTAGATACTCTGCGAAAAAACGGACGCCTTACCGGTGTGAAATCTTTCCTTGCCAGTGCCCTAAACATTAAACCCGTAATGGGAGCGGTAGATGGTGCCATCGTACAATTCGGGCAACAAAGAGGGATGCAAAAAGCGCTCAAGAAAATGGTGGAGCTTGCCGTAGAAAAAGCAGGTGGAGTCGATGCCGTAAAAAATAAGCGCCTCGTCATCACCCATGTAAACGACCCGGAAAGAGCAGAGCAGGTAAAGGCTGATTTCGAAAAGGCGGCAAAGTTTAGAGATATTGTGATCACGAATGCAAGAGGAGTCGCTACCATCTATGCCAACGACAAAGGGATCATCGTAGCCCTCTAGAATTCATCGCAAAGGGGCTGTAAAAAATCAAAATAATAAAGGAATTCTTTGCAATATAGGTCTGAATGCGGGGGTAGTCTGAGCCCGTCGGTACTTGCGAAAAACAAGAGAAACGCAGTTTTTCGCTTAGTATCCGTAAGGACAGACTTTTCATAAGAAAAGTCGTCCTGTTACAGACCAACTTCTAAAAGAAGTTGCTTTGCGAAGCAAAGTGAGCAGTGGGTAACAAAACCACTGCTCAGTCGTGGCGAAGCTAGCGAGAGCGTGCCCCAAGTTCAGACCTATATTGCTTAGAAAATTATTTTGATTTTTACAGCCCCTTCTTTATTTCTTCCTTCTATTTATCTATCTTCACATACTCCTGATACACGGAAAAGAAGAAGTCCGCCGTGCTGCCTTCTCCGGCATGCAAGTCGATTGTCTTCCAGAAAGGCTCTCTGAAACGCACAATATGCTCCTTCTGATATGCATCATAGCTTTCATTAAAGCGCAACACTCGAATGGATTGCTCCAGTCTTTCTTTTCCGGTCCTTCGTCGCCTCTTCATCATAGGAATCCAAACATTTTATGATATAAAACTTGCCGTTTTCCGAAACAATGTCGGAGATTTCATTGTTGTTTAAGGAAAATGCCGTTTCATAGACTTTATCTTCCTTTTCTCCGAAGGAAAGCTGCTTTCTGAAACTCCGGATCCTCCGAATACTGTCTTGCATAGTAGGTGAAGTTCGCTCCGGTAGTTCTTACCTTTTCCAAGAGATCTCTGGCCGTTTCTTCATCACTTACGACAATCTGCTCTATCCGGATTACCTTGGATTCCGCGGCACTCAGCTCCGTATCCACCTTTGGAAAGAAGTGCATCCACTGTTTTTTCCGCAGTAAAATAAGCGGTATACATATCCACCACATCCTTTTCCGTACAATCTCCGAAAAAGGCCTTATCTTCCTCGGATAGGGCGGTATAGAACTTATTTGCCGCCTTTCGTATCCCTTCCATCTCCGTACTGTTGGGCTGGATTCCCTTTTCCTCCGCAAGGAGATTTAAGGTGCGGATATCCTGCAAAAATTCTTTGGTCTTATCAATAAAATAGGCTCCGTAGGTCTTTTCCAGCTGTCCCGTAATCGGGAGATCCCAAACTTCCGGTCCCATGATGTTTTGGTAACGATTTCTTTCCGATCCGAGGACCAGCATGGCTTCCGCCTTGCTGTAGCCCGGTACATTTTCCGTCTTCCCGCTTATGGCAATCCCTTTACAGGAGTTGAGAAACAAGACGGAAAGAAGCAATACGAAAAAGAGAGATGAGCGAAAGCCGGCTCTCCTTCTCTCCCCTTTAAATAAAAATAAATTCATATAAATATCCCATTAAGAGCGCGATAAGCAGTCCCAAAATAGCCCCCATCAAAACCTGTAAAGGGCTGTGTCCGACGTACTCCTTCAGCTTCTTTTCAAACTCTTTTCCGGTCCAGGAGAAAGGATTATCCAATAAAAGCCGGTTTAAAATCACGGCCTGCTTTCCCGTCTCTCGCCTCACCCCTGTCGCATCATACATAACTACAATAGCAAAGATCAGTGCCACTGCAAAAATAGCACTGTCTACACCATAAGACACTCCGGCAGCGGTAGCCAAAGCAACCACCGTCGAAGAATGGCTGGAAGGCATCCCGCCGGAGCCGGTCATTCTTTCCCAGTTTATTCCTTTATTGAAATAGGCATCAATAGCAGTTTTCATAAGCTGCGCCACAAACCAGGAAACAAGTGCCGACATCAGTAAATAATTTGATAATAACTGTTCCATGAAAAAGCCCATGTTTCGCTTTCTCTCTATCCCTTTCTATTTTGCAGAATCACGATTCATTCCGCCTGTTCCACTTTTCTTCCGTCAGGGGCAAAATCAAAAAGTAATACTAAGTACCAAGCCTTATCTCCACTCTACGAGCCAGTCATAGAGTTCCTGATACTGTAATGCGGAGCTCTTCCATGAGAAGTCCGCCTTCATTGCTCGACTCACAAGTCCTCTCCAGGACTTCTTATCGTCATAGTAAATACGCTCCGCATATCGTACACACGCCATCATTTCATGTGCGTTGTAATTGGAGAAAGAGAAGCCCGTACCTTTCTTCTCATATTCATTAAAGGGCTCTACTGTATCACATAGTCCCCCCGTCTCTCTTACGATAGGAATCGTTCCATAGCGCAGTGAAATCAACTGCGAAAGTCCGCAAGGTTCAAAGCGAAGGCATCAGGAAGGCATCACTGCCGGCATAAATCTTGTGACTGATTTCCTCCGAATAATAAATCTGTGCGGACACCCGATCGGGATACTTCCATGCAAAGTAGCGGAAGAGGTTCTCATAATGCTCATCTCCGGTTCCCAAAATCACAAACTGTACTCTATCCTGACAAAGCTCATCAAAAACACGCTCCACAAGATCCAAGCCCTTTTGGTCCGTAAGTCTCGTCACCATGGAAATCAGCATTGTCTCATCATCTACGGCAAGTCCAAGACTCTCCTGCAAATCCCGCTTGTTCTTTCCCTTTTCCTTATGTACGCTTACCTTATCATACGGATACGCAAGGTAAGGGTCTCTCTTCGGATTCCATGCATTGTAATCAATTCCGTTTACAATACCGCGAAGGTCATGGTCTCTTGCCTGTAAAAGCCCCTCCAGCCCTTCTCCATAGAAAGCGGTCTGGATTTCCTTCGCATAGGTCCTACTTACCGTTGTGATGGCATCCGCATAAACAAGACCTCCTTTTAAGAGATTGGCATCCTTCTTAAATTCGAGCTTATCCGGAGTAAAATAGTAGTCGGAAAGCTCTGTAAAACGCTGTATCGTCTTCTTGTCCCAAGTTCCCTGAAAGCGCAGATTGTGAATTGTAAAAACAGAGCGAATAGAACGGAAGAACTCCCCTCCTGCAAAACGATCCTTTAAAAGGACCGGCACCAATCCGGTCTGCCAATCATGACAATGAATTACATCCGGATGAAAATTCAAAAGCGGCAAGGCGGAAAGAGCGGCATAACAGAAAAAGCAGAACTTTTCCAGATCCCAGTACCAGTTTCCATAAGGCTTGTTTCCGGCAAAATAATATTCATTGTCTATAAAGTAGTAAAGAACCCCGTCCACTTCCTTCTTCAACACCCCGACATAACGGGATTGTCCCATATAGTCCATGTAAAAGTGCGTTACATACTGCAGATTGTTCCGGTCATCTTCCTTCATACACATATACTTGGGAATCATGATTCGGGCATCAAAATAGTTCTTGTCTACCTCTCTGGGAAGAGAACCCACCACATCCGCAAGACCACCGGTCTTAATAAAGGGAACCGCTTCCGACGCCAAAAATAGTATATTTTTCATCTTGAACTCCTTCGCATTATTTCCGTTCTGCTTTCTTCTTCAAGCTTCTTGCATTCTGGAGAGCTTCCTCAGTCAGATCCTCCCCCCAAAAAGCCTTGCAAGCTCCTCAACAGACTCCTCTTCCGACAGTGCGTGAATCTCTGTTTTTCGTCTTTCCGTCCACTACATTTTTTTCAATGAGAAAATGCCTGTCCGCCTTCGCTGCAATCTGCGGCAGATGTGTAATCAAGATAACCTGGTGCTTTGCTGCTATCTTTTGCAGCTTCTCCCCCACCTTTTCCGCCGTTCTTCCGGAAATACCGGTATCAATCTCGTCAAAGATAAGAGTCGGAACCGCATCCGTATCAGCCAAAAACGGTCTTAATGGAAAGCATAATACGAGAAAGCTCCCTCCACTTCCCACTTCTCGAAGCGCCCTAAGCGGCTCTCCCGGGTTCAAACTGACGAAACTTTCCACTTCATCAAAGCCCTTTTCCGTAATCTCCTTCTTTTTTTGAAACTGAAAGGCAAATTGTGTATCCAGAAATCCCATATCCTGCATTTCTTTTTGGATGAGCTTCTCCAACTCTTTTTCCAACCTTTTGCCTTACTTCGGACAGGGCTTCCGCCTTCTTTTCCAACTCTTCAAAAGGAAAAAAACGCAATTCCTTCTCCGCCTTTTCCCGTTCTATCTCATAGTCTTCCAGAAAACGTTTCCGCTCTTCCTTTTCCGTCATCGCCTTTAAGGCCTTTTCCTCCGAACCGCCATACTTCATCATCACGGAACGAATCGTATCCAAACGTTCTCCCAGAAGATGGAACTTCTCCTCGTCCACTTCTGCATGGTCCAGATAATGTGCTGCTCCTCTTAAGCAGTCTTCTCCTACCGCTTCCAGATCGTAGGCAGTATCCAATAGATTCTGTAAAGAATCATCATATCCGACTGCTTCTTCCAGTTCTTTTACCGGAGCATGAAAATCCATCCCGGAAAGATTGTCCTGTACGCGTAAAAGCAAAGATTTCAGATGATCCATATTCTCATAAAGGGAGTATTCCTTTGCAATCCGCTCCTCTTCTCCGACTTCTAAAGCCGCATTTTGCAACTCCTCCAACTCAAAGTTCAGAAAATCCAGTTCTCTCAGTCTTTCCGTATCGGGAAGTCGATACTGTTCCAGCGCTTTTTTCTTCTCCCGATAATTTTCGTAACTTGCCTTTACCGCAGAAAGAATCGTTTCTCCCTTTCGTTCCAGATAATTATCTAAAATCGCAAGCTGTGCTCCTTCCTTAAGAAGGCTGTAATGCTCATGCTGGCCGTGCAGATCCAGGAGTTCCCCGCTGATTTCCTTTAACTTTCCCAGTGTTACGGCAAGGTCATTTACCCGAATATCCGACTTTTTCTCAGAAATCTTTCTGCGAATGAAAAGGCTCCCCTCTTCAATCTCCAGGTCTTCTTCCAGCTCTTCAAGTGCCTTCTCCTCTTCCTTCTTTAACGAAAAGGAAAGCTCGATTACGGCCTGCTCCTTCCCGTGACGAATCATATCTTTATTCGCCTTCTGCCCCAAGGCAAGCTGAATGGAGCCGAGCAGGATAGACTTTCCGGCTCCGGTTTCTCCCGTTAATATATTTAAGCCGGGGCCGAATTCGACAAGCGATTTCTCAATCAATGCCAAATCCTTCACCATCAGTTGCTCAAGCATGCTCTTCCTCCTTTTTGAGGATTTCTTTTATAATGAAGCGCAGTCTTTAGGGAAAGTATACCATTCTGTCGGCTCTTCTTCATCGTTACCCTTTCTGAACGCACTCTAAACCAATGCCATCTTCTCTCTTAAAGTATGCAGAAAGCTTTCTCCGGAAAACTTCACCAGCACCGTCTCTTCTTTAGCCTTTTCAATAATGATCTTGTCTTTGGAAAACAGTTCCACAGGCTCTTCCCCATCAAAGGAAAGGACCTGATCTCCTTTTTCCATGATAATCTCCAACACACGACGATCATCCAAAACCACCGCTCTGTTGTTAAGCTGTGGGCACAGATGGGATTCATGATATAGACCTGTGCTTCCGGAGAAATAATAGGGCCTCCCGCAGATAAATTGTAAGCAGTCGATCCGGTGGGGGTGGAAATAATGATTCCATCCGAAGAATATCGAACCAGCTCCATACCGTCGCAAAACACCTGAAAATGATGAATACTGACCCCTCTGACTCTGGAAAACAGAATTTCATTCAAAGCAAGACGGGAAAAAATCTCTTTTCCCTCCCGAACAATCTTCCCTCGTAGCATGGACCTCCGGTCCTCAACATAGTCTCCTGCCAAAAGTCTTGTAATTGCACCGTCTATTTCTCTTCTCTTCCGAATCTCGGTCAAATAGCCGAGGTGCCCGGTATTGATGCCCAAAATAGGCACCTCCATCCCTTCCAGCACTCCCGCCGTATGTAAAATCGTACCGTCTCCTCCAAGAGTAATGATGCAATCGGTATTTGTAAAATCATCCCTTTGAAAATTTTTATTTAAAAACAGCTCCGGATGAATCTTTCTCTCCGCAAGATTCTGCAAAATAATATTCTGAAAACTCTCCGCATCCTCTTTTTTTTGATTCACAATCAGTGCCAGTTTCATTTCATCAGACCTTTCTAGTATAACAATCTTAGCCTTAAAAAACCATCTGTAGATTTCATCTTATTTTACACGATAATCCCTGTCTTGCCTATACTTCATAATCGGACAAGCTTTCTCCACAAAAAAACCGCAGTCTCTTCATGCATCCCTTACGCTCATCCGAGCATGCACTTAAAAACAGCGGTTTCCGGATTCCCACCTTCCCTCTCTCTAACGAACTATCGTTTTCTACCGGGCTATGGAAATGACCTTATAATGTTAGTTGTTCTTTTCTTATCCTCTAACTTATTCTGCTTACGTATTCTCTTATGTATTTTCTTATGTATTTTCTTATGTATTTTCTTACTCGTTTTCTTACGTATTCTCTTAGTCTTCGTTTTCTTACGTATTCTCTCAGTCTTCCTTTTCTTTCTTAAGCTCTTCTTTCATCTCCTCTTTGTGCTTCTTAACTTTGTAAAGCCAAAGGAGAAGACTTCCCGTCGTAAAAAGCGTTGCAAGTCCGTAAAGCATCATACTGCTTTCATCGCTAGTCGCCATTTTCCTTGCTAGTCGTAGAGCTTTGGGAATCACTCCCTGTAATTTTCCGACCATTCCTCGCTCTGCCCCCAGTACCTCTCTTTTTTTTGTATGAGGCGCAGACAGCTGATTGGATGGAGGAAGTCCTTTTTCGGAAAGAGCCAAAGACTTTTCCGTCTTCGTCGCCTTATAGGAGTTTATAAAGGTAAAATACTCCGTTTCTTTATTTTCCCCTTCCTTCTTCCCGTGAACAATTGCATAAAGGTAAGGAGAAACTGCATTTCCTTTGGCATCCATATCCGCTTCCAGCACTTCTATCTCCAAGTCATAGACCGTTCTGTCATAGTGAAAGCCCTCATAATTTTTCTGTTCCTGCTTAATCTTATAAAAATATCGTCCCGGGCTATAAAACAACATTTTTCCGAAGCTGCGATCTTCCCTTCTCGATTCACTTCGAATATCCAGATAGTAGGGTTCCGGCAAAGTTGCGTTGGGACTCTCAACAGAGGGCTCCATATAGACACGAAAATCCGTAACGGGAGTATCATCTCCAAGCAGTTCCACACTAAAGGGAATCTCCACTTTCACCGGTGGAAGTGTGCCGAAGGCACTCTCTCTCGCTTTTGAGGAAAAGACCAGCCCCGAAGAAACCATCAGGGTAAACACAATTAGGCAAACGATTTGTTTTCCCCTCCCCATATTTTTCCTCTCTTTCTATGGATTGATACGGGCAAATACCACCATTCGTCCATTGGTGGAAGCAGAGACACAAGTGGATAAGCTGATAATCTGATCTGTATCCTTTATATTAATCTCTCTATACTGTTGGGCATTTTTCCGGATATATCCCAGAAATCCTCCCATATTGCCATCCTTATCCAAAACATTGTAGATGTAGGGGTCATAGGCATCCCCCTCAAAACATGCAAAAATCTCCAACTTCCTTATCTTGTCCGGTAATATCAGGCTTCCTGTCCGATGCGCTTCGAAATATTCCGGTTCAATGAACTGCATTACATCTCCGTACATCCCTCCATTATCCATGTGGTGTCCGTATGTCAGGATATAGGGGTCGGAAAAATCGGGCTTGTTCCGGTAGCTCATAAAAATGGAACCGGAAAGGGAAAAGTTCCCCATTACATCTTTATTGACATATTCCATATCGTTCTCCCCCCTGTACCATAGGGTAGTCAATATGGGTATCGTCAATGGTAATCCAAGCCCGAACATCTTCATTTATCATAAGGAGATCTTGGAAGCTTAAGCTTCCATCCTTATCTGCGAAGGGCTTTAACGCCATCAGTTCATTGTTCAGAAAGCCCTCCTGCATGGTCATATAGGTATACCAAAGGGAGAAGCTTCCGTAGCTCATCAGAAGAACCATGAGTATTACCGCAAAAACGACAATCACTTTGTCCCCGACTTTCGCGGCAATAACACCAATGTTCATCTTCCGCCTCCCCGCTTATTCTTCTTTTCTCTTGGTCAAGAACATAAATGCCATACTAATGGATACAAAAATCATCATTGCGTAAGGCACTACCGTAAGGACTACACCGGTCGGCGTAATCTCATCCACATGGTTGTGGTAGAGAAGACCCAAATCATTCGCAGTCAACTGCTTGGATACTTCAGCGGAGAAAGAATCCGGGTCTGTAGAAGTAGTATCCGGCTTTAAAACCTTGGTCGGCACCGTAATGGTGGTATCCTTATTCGCATCAATCAAATCAATGGACTTATAGCCTGTCAGATCCGACTTTACCTTACCGACAAAGTTCTTATTCTGCTCCTTTACCACTACCGTAGTGCTCTTCGGTAAACCGATAATTTCCACCTCATCATCGTGCTTCAGATTCCGTACTGCAGCGTTAAAATCGTCTACACTCATAATCTGATAGGCATTCGGAGCTGTCGGGGTGAATCCCGGGTACTTTACCTTAATCTCCATATCTTTATTGTCATTGGTAGCGGTAGTCGTTCCGCCGTGCAACAGTTGAATCGTAAAGGGGAAAAGCGTATCCGTCGGCACTAAACCGCTGATTTTCTTTTTAATCTTTACTTTTCTCGGTGTATATTTTGTATAACCTTGCGGAGTAAGCTTTCCGTTTCCTTTTTGTTTACCGCCGTCAAATCCGGAGTTCTTGTGCTGTGCCCACTTATTTCCGGTTGCATTGTTATCCTTATCCGTATCTCCGCTATGCATTACATAACCGTAGATTTCGTACGTGATTACACCTGCTGTATCTTTCGATCTGACATAAACATCCAAAAACGCTCTCTCTGATAAGGAACATCCTGCTCGCCCGCTCCATTATCTCCTTTTCCGCCGGTATCTTCTACATCCGCCTTATTGGCCCCATCCGGGAGACCCTCCGCTATAACAAAACGATAGACTCCCGCCTTGGTAAACTTTGTTGTATCAAAGCTGAAGCTGACCGTTTTGGTGAAGGTCTGCACATTCGGAGCGGTAATGACTGCTGTAGGCATAGTATAGGTATCCGCCTTAAACTCCGCCGTCTTCTCCGTGCCACCTGTAATCTGTGCCGCCTGTCCGGGCTCTACAAGGATTGTATTGGTTCCGTCCGAAATCGTAGTTGTCCCCTTTTTGTAGGTCGCCGCAACATCCGGAGTGAGACCGGCATTAATGGTATCTACCGTACCGTCGTCTTTACCGGACGAATCGTATATTTCCATTTAACATAGGGTTCATCTACACCTTCCGTTCCTCCATCTTCCACCAAAATCACCTTATCAAAGGATACCGTGTTTCCCAGAGCTTGACCGCCCGAATGTACGCCCACATTGGCAGTTCCCGAGCCTCCAAAAAAACTCAGGTTTTGATCTGTATCAAAGTCTCTCGCAAAGCCCGTCGCTCCCATCGCGATGACCATGATTGCCGCTGCTGCGCAACCCAGCCATTTTTTCATTCTCTTTTTCATCCTTCTCCCTCACCTCTTTCTTTATGCTGCTAAACCCTGCCTTCCTGCAGATGTAAATGCTTTCCATCCGCAGTTCTCGGCTTTACCGTTCCTTTTTCTCCTGCTTTTCATCCTCTATTTTCGGCAGGAGAAATATATTAAATTACTACCTCATGTATGTATATCGGTATTATTTTTTAATATATAAGACAGTTTTATTCTATCGAATGATTATTTTTGAGGGAATGAAAGCCTGATAAAGTCTGCTAAAACCACTTTTTCATACAAAAAAGGGACTGTTTTTTACAGCCCCTTCTTCTGTTGAAATATATTGTGTTTTAGTTTACTGCACGCACAGAAGAACAGGTAAAGTAGAAAATCTGTCTATCCTTTGCAAGCTCCTGCAGTAAAGCAAGACCTTTCTTTCCTTTTTCATCATCAAAATGACTGAAGGGATCATCCAGGAAGAGGACCGGCTTTTCTCCCGGGAACATAGCATCAAAAACAGCGAGCTTTAAAGCAAAACGACAGAGATCCTGCAAGCCCTCACTAAAATACGCCAGATTCCTACGGATTCCCCTTTCTATAAACTCAATTTCCAGCTCATCCGTAATGGCAAATTCCTGCTCCACTCCGCATAGTGCATGAAAGTAGTGAACAAAGCCCTCAAGGATTGGCCCTCTATACTCGGAAGAAAAAGCTTCCTTTGCCTTCTCCATGTATTCTTTGCATGCCTGGAGGATGTGAATCCGCTCCTCCATTGCCATTCTTTCCTCTCTTGCAGCTAAAAGTCTTCTTTCCTGCTCGGACAGGGCTTTCAGGCTTTCCACCCGATCTTCCCTTTCCTCTCGCTTCTCCCTGATTCTGTCCCGTAAGAACTCCTGCTCTTTTCTTACTTCATCAAGCTGTTTCTGACTCTCTTCCAGGGAAACATACTCTTCCTCGGAGATTTCCTTTATTTCTCCTTCTTTTTCCATAAAGCAGCCAACTCTTCTTTTCTTTCTTTCTCTTCCTTTTCCAAGGAAAGCATATCCTCCAGCTTATGGAAACGGGTAAGCAACTCTTCCAAAGATAGAATTCTAAGGGACTCCGTCTTTCGTCTTTTCTCTTCTTCCAAACTCCTCTTTCCTACGGCCTGCTGTTTTTTCTCCTTTTCTCCGTAAAAAACGGCAAAAGCAATGCAGGACAAAAGTAGCGCAATCAAAAGAGAAAGACTTCCGGGAAGCGGAAGAGGGAAACCTGCAATTTTAAGAACAAAAAGAAGGAGAAAAAGTCCTGCAATAAAAAGCAGAAGGAAGGGAAGCGGATTTCTCTTCTCTTTCTCTTCCTCTACTTCCGGAAGAATAGGCAGAGCAGGCTGTTCGGCCTCCTTCTTTAGTAAAGCAATCTTCTCTCTGAGCTCCTGCATCTCCTCCTTCCAAAGATTGTCCCGCTCTAAAGAGCTTAAATCCTCGTATCGCTCCTGATAATACCATTTTTTTGCATTTTCATAGCGGAAACGGGCCTTTTCCAACTCTTCCGAAAGTTTCTTGTACTCCACTCTTTTTCCAAGGCCCTCCTTTTCCAGAATACCCTTCCGGACTTCTTCTGCCAGCTTTTCTTCCTCTTCTTCCTTCTTTCTGCTCTCTTCTTCCAGACGAAGCACTTCTGTTTCTAAAGCAAGCGCCCGTTCCTCCTCTTCCTTCTTTTGGAAGAGTCCTATACCAAGACTCTCCTCTTCCATTTTCTTCTTAAAAATGGCACCGGTTCGTCGATTCGGGGAAAGTGCATTGATGGCATCTTTTAAAGTATCCTGCACCTTCTGGAACTTCTTCATATCTTCGTCATCATCGGAAACATTTCCAAGCTTTGCATGTACGGTTGAATTAAAGTGAAGGGAAAGGTCCTCATGGCTGATCATGCAAACCCTTTGAAAGGCTTCACTATCCAGGGAAAACAGCTCTTCTCCTATATTTTCCGTAAAATCATGGCTATCCTTCCCGTTTTCCTCCAAGAGGCGAAAGCTGTCCTCCGCCTTTCTAAGTCCAAAGCTCCTCTCCAGGATATAATTCTTGCCATTTTTCTGAAAATGGATATTCCCGCCGAAACTTCCGCCTTGAAACGGCATGTAATGCTTCCTCTCATTTTCGGAAACATCCTGCTTTCTCTCGCCGGATAATCCGTAAAATAGGATGTGAAAGAAATGCATAAGGGTAGTCTTCCCTTCTCCATTTTCCCAAAGGAAAGGATTTAAGCCCTCCGAAAAGTCGAAGTTCTTCTCCTTCCACTTTCCAAATTGTGCTATATGACAAGATTGGATAATCATAATTCTTCTCCCTGTAAAAGCCCGATTCCGAGCAAAATAATCTTTTCCTTTTCCTCTTCACTCAAGCTTTCGCTATCACTGACCATGCGTAAAAACTCACCCTTTAAGCTCTTTTCATGGATATAATCTTCTTTTCGAAGCACAAGCCTGCTTTCTTCCTTGACTTCTACATAAGAGAATCTCTCAGAGAGTGCTCTCTCCAGATAGCGAAGATTTCGTTCTCCCTCGGGACTCTTTTCTCCCTTTAAGAGAATCCTTAGGCTGTCTTTCTCCGTACAGGCCTCTTCCTTTATTTTTTCTTCTATCTTTTCCAAGGCGGAGAGGCTGTCGTCTTCTTCACAAAGCTCCAACTCTAAAATCCGGAACTCCCCCTCTTTTATGGGAATAAATTCCGTTTGGATTTCCTTCGTTTCTTCATTGACCTCCAGATAGAAAAATCCCTTCTCTCCCTCTTCATCAAAGCCTCTTCCCTGCAGACAACCGGGATAAGCATAACGTATACTGCCAAACTGTCCTTCCCCTCTTTTATGGATATGCCCGAGAGCAAGATAATGAACAGGGTAGCGGGAAAGTGCTTTTAAGGAGATTCCTGCATTGTCCTGCACCTCGTTTTCCGCATTTCTATCCTGCTCAGCACTTTCCTCATTCCTAACCCCTATTCCGGAAGCAGACTCTAAAGGATATCGTATGTCCGACTCGGTAAGCTCCCCGTGCAACATGAAAAGATTGCAGTCCTCTTCCTTGAAATCCCAAAAGGACTGCCCCGGAAAACCGTCTTTGTTTCTTTCCGTACTTCCGTAATACTCTTTCCCCGCCAAAATCAACTTCTCATTTAAGCGATATTTCTTCCCTCCCTTTGAAAAAAGAAAGAGATTCTTCGGCAGGTTTTCCTGAAAGCGAAAAGTATTTTCCGTATCATGATTCCCTCTTAAATAAAAGAAGGAAATATCGGGATTTCGTCTTATAGAGGAAAGAAAAATCTCCATCGTAGAGCGGGATACTACTGCACTGTCAAATAAGTCTCCCGCTATCAAAACAGCCTGTACCTTTTTCTCTATACCATAAGAAAGAAGCCTGTTCCAAGCCATAAGTAAGCTCTGCCGCCTCTCCTCCGCCTCTTCCTTCGAAAAGCGGGAAGAAAATGCAGAATCCAAATGTAAATCCGCTGTATGTATCAAACGCACCATGAAAAGTCCTTCCTTCGTCTTATACTGTTCTTATCCTGTTTCTACGCCGTTCTTATCCTGTTCCTACCCTGTTCTTATTTTATTCCTACCCTGTTCTTATTTTATTCTTCCTCTTACAGCATCTTAACCGCCCGGTCCAAAATCCCCGTCATCTTTGCCATAGCAAGTCCATAATTGCAGATGGGAATCTCCCTGTCCAGAAATCCCGGTACCGAGATTGTACTTCTCTTTCACTCAGCATACAAGCACCACAATGAATCATCAGCCTGATTCCTTGGCGCTTTTCTTCAGAGAGAAAGCCCTTTCCTCCTGTAAAAACAAAGTCAAGGGTTTTTCCGCTGTATTTCTCAATCATTCTCGGAAGCTTCACCGTACCGATATCTCCGCACTGTCTGTGATGGGTGCAACCTTCCGCAATATAGATCTTATCCCCTTCTTCCAACGAATCCAAAGTCGCACAGCCTTCCATTGCGTAATCCAGAAAGCCCTTATATCTTGCCATAAGAATAGAAAAGGAAGTTAACGGGATATTCTTCTTAAGGATGCTTTCCACTTCTTTAAAGACCTGCGAATCCGTTACCACAAGCTTCACTTTGTTTCCGAGGCTTTCCATAACGGCTTTTAATTCCTCTACTTGCGTAACTATCGGGATGGCATGGTAATCGAGAATATCTCGGATTGCCATCTGCTCAGGTAAAATAAGTCTCCCCTTCGGTGCAGACTCATCAATCGGTGTCACAAGAACAATGAAGTCTCCCGCTTCCACAAGGCCGGAAAAAAGTCTTCTTTCTTCCGTTTTAGGAAGAAACTCTGCCAAAGCAGTTTTAATTTCTTCAATGCCTTTACTTCGCTTATCGACTTCGCCCTCCTTGCTTTCTTCGCTTCCGGAAGTGTATTCTCTGCATTCACTCCCCTTATCTCCTCCGGTTCCGGTAAAATCACCTCTTCCCTCCGAAAACAGACCGGAGATCAGCTTTATACTTTGGATGCCGTATTCTCCCTTTTTCTGTTCTAAGGTTTCCAGTGCTTCTTCCAGCGCTTCCCTCTCCGTTTCGCTTAATCTGTCTGCTTGACTGAAAATCAGCATCACAGGGATATGTTCCTCTTTAAAAACTTCCAAAAGGAGCCGTTCCGTTTCAGGAATCAGCTCCTTTCCGCTTTTCGCCTTTGTAAGACTCTGCTTTTTTTGCTCTGAAACTTTACTATGAGTAAAAACAGAAGGAGACTTCTCCTTTTCAAGTCCCCTTTGAAAAACCCCGGCATTTTCCTCTATAAAGACCTTCGCAGACAAAACAAGCAACGCAATATCCGTCTCTCGAATTACCTCTTTACTGCGAGAAACACGCATTTTCCCAAGACTTCCTTCGTCATCGATTCCCGGAGTATCAATGAGCACTACGGGGCCAAGGGGCAGGATTTCCATGGATTTTCTGACCGGGTCAGTCGTTGTTCCGAGGGTCTTGGAAACGAGGGAAACTCTCTGCCCTGCAATCGCATTGATCAAGCTCGATTTCCCTGCATTCCTCCTTCCGAAGAAGCCGATATGAATACGCTCACTTTGCGGTGTATCCTGTAAGCTCATAGTTCCTCCTTAAAGTGAAGATAATTGAGTTGAATTTTCTTCATTTTGCATTGCCATATGGGGACACGCTCTCGCTAACCTCGCCTCGTAGGGGTTCTAAGTTTTTACAATACCAAAAACTAAGAACCCACGGGCTCAGATTGTCCCCATACGGCAATCACAAAATTACATAAAATCATCTACTTCCAATTTTCATATATGAAACTAGAAATAGAAATCCCTTTTGTTGGACTGATAGATACTCTCGATATGTTCCCCTGCAATTCTGCTTCGCTTTTCATTCGGAATTGTCGCAAGTTCCTCTTTGATCAGTGCTTCTCCACATGTTCTGGTTTCGGGACTTGCATAGTCGGTCAGGTACTCTGCCAAGGTCATTAAAGCATTCGGGTGACAGCAGTTTTGAATCTGTCCTGACTTACAAAGCGCCATAAAGCGGTCCCCGGTTCTTCCCTCTCTATAGCAGGCAGTGCAGAAAGAGGGGATGTAGCCGAGGTCCATAAGCCACTGGACCACCTCATCGAGGGTTCTTTGATCGGAAACATCAAACTGCTCCGTATCATGCGGTCTTTCCTTATCCGTGTAGCCGCCCACGGAGGTTCTGGACGCACCGGAAATCTGAGAAATCCCCATAGAAAGCGCTTTCTTTCGAACTTCTTCGGACTCTCTTGTGGAAATAATCATGCCGGTATACGGCACGGCGATACGAATGCAGGCAATAATCTTCGAAAAGATTTCATCATCAATTCCGTTATCAAACTGAGTCGGATCAATGTCATCCGCCTTCTTCAGTCTCGGCACGGAAATGGTATGCGGTCCCACCCCGTGCACCGCCTCCAAGTGCTCCGCGTGCATGAGGAGTCCTGCAAATTCATAGCGATATTTGTCGAGGCCGAAGAGCACGCCGATTCCCACATCGTCGATACCGCCTTCCATGGCTCTGTCCATCGCTTCCGTGTGATAACAGTAGTCGTGCTTCGGACCGGTCGGGTGAAGCTCCTCATAGGCTTTCTTATGATAGGTCTCCTGAAAAAGAATATAGGTTCCGATTCCTGCTTCCTTTAACTTTCTATAGTTTTCCACCGTGGTCGCGGCAATATTGACATTGACTCTGCGAATGTCTCCGTTCTTATGGTGGATGCTGTAAATGGTCTTGATACTCTCTAAAATATATTCAATCGGATTATGTATCGGGTCCTCTCCCGCTTCCAGAGCGAGTCTTTTATGTCCCATATCCTGTAGGGCAATGACTTCCTTTCTGATTTCCTCCTGCGTAAGCTTCCTTCTTGCAATCGTCTTATTTCGCATGATACGGGCAATAGGTACAGCCGTTTACACAGTAGTTGGAAAGGTAGAGCGGAGCGAAAAGCACGATACGATTTCCGTAAAAGGCCAGTTTGATTTCTTCCGCAAGTTTGATCATTTTTTCATTCAAATCCGGAATTTCACAGGCTAAAAGGACAGAGGCTTCTCTATGATTCAGTCCTCCGCAGTGTAAGCTTCCGTTTGGATTGTAAATTGGTTTTGCTTTTTCTAAGATCGATTCGATATAGGCTCTGTCGTTCTTCTTTTCGTCAGCAAAACGAAGAGTCTCCAGAATTTCCTCATGGGAAATGAATTCTTCCGCTTTTAAAGATTTTGGATTGTAGTTCATGATGCTCCCTTCTTTCGGTCCGAAGATCTTTTTGAATTGAATGAGGAAATCTGCCACAATTCCTCTCTTTCCCTCATTGTCGCAGTAAATCCTTCTAACGAAAGAAGTATTCCCTTCGACTTTTATTCAAAAAAGAACCATTCCGTTCAGATAAAATAAATAGACTGTTTTGATATTATGATTTGTTTCTGCACTTGCTTTTGTTTCTCTCGCTCACAGCAAGGCGGTTTGTTGCTCATTTACTTTTTATTCCTATTTTTTTTTATTCTATTTCGCTCTCTTTCTCTTTTTTCGCATCCCCCCTGTCCACTAAAAGTTCCGCTCCGATTGCTTTCATTTTCTTCTCTAAGTCCGCTCTGCACTGTGCGGACTCATCTCCCGTACAGATTTTATTGTCGTAAAGGAGATATTTCTTCCTGACTTCTGTCGGTGAGAGATTCGGCATGAGCACATTGGCCCCGGAAAGAATCCCCAGCTCCCTCCCATGCTCATCAATCGTGCCGAGGGCCGTTGTTGCCGGAAGAAGGAGATTAGGCTTAATGAGCCGAAGAAGTGCTAAAAGAAATAAGGTATCTCTAAGACTTCCCGCCTTCTCCTTTGCAAATCTTGTTGCGTGCTGCGGGATAAATGGTCCGATTCCGCACATATCCGGCTGAAATTCCTGAATAAAGTAGAGGTCCTTCGCCAAGGTCTTTACCGTCTGATGAGGAGAGCCTACCATGAAGCCGCAGCCCACCTGAAAACCGATTTCCTTTAAGTCCTGTAAGCAACGCATCCTTCTCTTCCAGCTTAACTCCTTTGGATGGAGGTACTGATAATGTTCTTCATCCGCGGTTTCGTGACGAAGCAGATAGCGATTCACCCCCGCCTTATAGTATTTCTCATAGGACTCTCTGGACTTTTCCCCGATAGAAAGGGTTATCGCACAGTCAGGGTATGCGTCTCGAATTGCCGTAACAATGTCCACAATTCGCTCATCCGTAAAATAAGGATCCTCTCCTCCCTGCATTACAAAGGTCCGAAATCCGAGGCGATAGCCCTCCTCGCAGCAGGAAAGAATCTCCTCTTTAGAAAGACGATACCGCTCCACCTCCGCATTTTCCCTTTGAATTCCGCAGTAGTAGCAATTGTTTTTGCAGTAATTCGTTAGCTCAATGAGTCCTCGTGTATATACTCCGTTTCCGTAATGCTTCTCCGTGCATTCCTTCGCGAGGCTTCTTGCGAGTTCTTCATCTTCCTCCGTCCTCTCCTGAAGAATCTTCTCATAGGCGGAAAGACTGAGTTGATGCTTTTCGGAAAGAAGCCGTAGCAACTCGGAAACGGTCTTATCCTTTTCAGCAAGACAAGGAACAAATCCTTCCTCACCCTCAGACGGAAAAAGCGCCGGAGAAAAGCTCTCTCTACACACTGGCATAGGCCGTTTTCACGCTGATACCGGAAATGTTTCCGATTTTTCCTGCAAGTGCGGAAATGGTATCATTGGGAGCATCCAAGGCAATCGATACGATATGCAGATTTTTCTTCTCGTAAGGTAAACCCATTCTTCCCACGATATAGTTTCCGTATTCATGAAGAAGCGTATTTAACTCCTCCACGGAATCCCGATTTTCCACAATAATCGCCATCACGGCAATTCTGTTTTCCTGTTCCATTTCTTAAGCCTCCTATACATAGTCTGTCTAAGCTTCAATATTCTTCTAAAAAACAAGTTCCCCAAAGACGGCTTCCCTTCTTCACTTTAAAAAAGGCTTGATTTCCAAAGAAAATTTACACTTTGATTTTTTAAGTATAGCATATTTACAGAATTGATAAGTATTCGTATTTATAACAAAATCCGACCTTATTTTTTGTGAAAATTACAGTAAAAAGAGGATGTATCGCTTGATACACCCCCTTTTATCTCCTCCGCGCTTTTTATGCCGGGAGCTCTATCCAAAAGTCCAAAGCATGACCGATTAGCTCCTGCGGTTCCACTTTAAATTCTTTTGCAAGTTCCTTTAAACGATCGTCCACCAGATACTTATTCTTTTTTTCATAGGCGGCAAGACGTTCTCCGCGAAGAAAGACTTCACTGATGCCGTGCGCCTTTGCCCCTATTTCCGCATCATGCTGATGGAAGATTCATTATCCGCATCAACTCTTCCGCGGAATATCCTCTCTCCTGTTCGCCGCTTTAGGGCCTTCATCAACAGCTGTAAACTCTCCGGTCCGATTCCCTGCCCCTGATACTCTCTTTTTAATGCAATTGACAGTTCCCAAGGCTTTGCCTGGAGATTTCGAATTCCGCAATATCCTAAAAAGACACTGTTTAGATCAAAAATACTATAGTAGGCTTTATTTTTCTGAAAGAAGCTCTCCCAAACTTTCTCTAAAAAGCTTTCATCCGTAAATGCTTCTTTGATAAAGGAGGAGTCATACTCCACCTCCAAGTACCCCCTACAATCTTTTTCGGAAATCGCAAGAAGACAGAGTCTCTCCCCTTCGATTAGCAACTCCCCTTCTCTTGGCAAAGCACTCGGGTCGAAGCTGGGACTCCGTTTTTCGGGGCAATCTTCTTCACAAAGAGTAATATCTTCCTGCAAGTCAGAAAAGAGGCTGCCAAACCCCTCAGCTGCCCCTTCCTCCTCGTCATAATCTATATGTAATCTGTCTTGTCTTTCTTCCAGTCGGTCTAACAGCTCTGAAAACATCATTTGTTCCTTCAAATGAATGTTTCTATCCTCCTTCTTCATTTTCATAGGCACCTCTTTCTGTAGGTCGCCAATCTACATTCTTTTTTATTATTCTACTCCCATGAATCACGACTTTCTAGAGGATTTTGCTATAAAAGTTTTTTGAATAGGCTATTGATTTTTACATATACTCTAAGTTAAAATAAACTATTTAAAAGTTTTTTGTTTATTTTATCAGAATAATTTTCTGCCCTGCCGCTTTTTTCATACGATTCATCAAAGCAAATCCCACACCCTCTTCCGGATAGCTTTCTGAAAGAATCAGATTAATCCCTTCTTCATCGCATTCCCGCAAAATCCGAAAAAGATTGTGTGTCATGGATAAAGGATCCTCCCGCCTTCCAAGAATCTTCAGTCTGATTTTTTTCTTTTCCGCCATTTCCTGATAGAGGGGCTTTGTTTCTTCCGCACAAAGAATGGCAATCTTTTTTTTAAAAGAATCCACCCTCTCCTCTTCAAGATACTTTGCCATACTTTCTCTAACCTTACTCTCCGCACCCTTATGCTCTAAAGAGCGAAACAAAATCATCTCTGCTTTCGGAGCATAATGGCGATACTTCATTCCCGGTGCCTTTGGTACAAAACCGTCTTCCATGCTCTTTCCGAGTAAGGTAGGATCTATGTCCGGCTTCTCTCCGAGTACCTCTGTAAGATCCTCCAAAGTAATTGCTCCCGGTCTTAAAAGAGTGGGTCTTTCCGTACTCATATCCAAAATAGTGGACTCTACTCCGATACCGACTGCCCCGTCATCGAGTATGCCTTCGATTCTTCCCGCAAGGTCATGGTACACATGAGAAGCCTCTGTCGGACTCGGCCTTCCGGAAAGGTTCGCGGAAGGTCCCGCTATAGGAAGCCCTGCCTTTTCTATCAGCTCTAAAGTCAGAGCATTGTCCGGGCAGCGGAGTGCCACGGTATCTAAGCCCCCCGTGCTTTCCAAGGGGACTATTGCCGATTTTTTTAAAATGAGCGTGAGCGGTCCCGGCCAGAAGCTATCCATAAGGAGCTTCGCCTTCTCCGGAACACTCTCCACAAGAGGAATCACTTCTTCTATTTTTGAAACATGAAGAATCAAGGGGTTATCCGAGGGACGCCCCTTTGCCGCATAGATTTTTCGTGCAGCTTCCTTATCCAGCCCATTTCCTCCAAGACCGTAAACCGTCTCTGTCGGAAAAGCCACGAGCCCGCCTGTCTTCAGAATCCGCACCGCTTCCTCGATATCCTTTTTCGAAAATATCCTTGTTTCCATTACTATTCCCCTGTAAGGATAGACCAAAATCCCTCCGGCTCCTGTCCCAGCTTCCAAGCCGCAACGCCCTGAATTCCATTTTCATGAAGAAGCTTCATCTTCTCTTCCATGGATTTCTCATCTTCCATCCAGATTTCTTTCTTCTCGTCGCCGTCCTGCATACTTCCATAGTTTTGACCGATGTCACTGAGCCATTCGAGGGAAACATTTCTCCGTAATCCACTCTTTAGCCGACTTAATAGAGAGCGCCTCGGAGCGGAGCTTTCCGGACTTATCGGTAATCCAGACTCTTGTATAGAAGGGAAGGGCAATGATGATTCTGTCCTTGTCCATAACTGCCGCCGTCTCTTCGATTCCACGGCTCACATAGGAAAGAGAAGATACCGAACCTGCTTCTTCCGAGCCTGCATAGTGCTCGTCATAGCACATAATTACAACATAGTCGCAGATTGTTCCCAATTCTTTAATATTGTAATAAGCGTTATAGTTGAACGGAACATAGCAATCCACACTTAAGTATAAGTCATTCTTTCTGCAGGCAATGGAAAGCTCCCGCATAAACTGAAGATAATCCCGTGCCGCTTTCTCCGGAAGAAGCTCAATATCCACATTGATTCCGTCTATGCCTTTTTCTTTCATATCCGAAATCAAAGCATCAATCAGCTTTGTTCGCTTTGTTCCGTTGGAAAGCAGCGTCTTCAGATTGATTTTTCCGGCATCAAAGTTGTTTACTGTGGCAAATACTTTTCTTCCCGTACTATGGGCAAGCTCCACATAACTAGCATCGCTATAGGAAGTTAAATTTCCTTCTTCATCCTTCATCACATACCAGGTGGGAGCCAGGATATTGACTCCTGACGCATTGGGAAGAAGTGTCTGCAAACCTTGGTTGGACTCTGCATTGGTAATCTGGTGAAAAGCAAGCACCGGATAAGTCCCTTCACCCAGATTTTTATGACTGTACTCCGGGTCCTTAAAATCGCTGCTGCGTTCCTCGCTTGTAGGCTCATTGAGACGACTGTTTCGAAGATAACCGATAAAGCCATCCTCCGTCTCCACCTTGGACCACTTCTCCATTTTTTCGAGGATAATCACCTTAGATCCCTCTTCCAAATCGGTAAGGATCGGACTTTTAACCCCGCCTTGCACACGAACCGCCTCTTTTTTCTTAAGGCTTGCTACTGTGGCAGGCTTGAATTCATTTTCCAAAAATACACGCTTATGCTCTGTATCCGTATAGCTGCGATTTAAAACCGCAGTATGCTTTTCAATAAGAGACAGACTTATGAAATGCTCTTTCCCTCGGTAAAGAAATCCACCTTCCCGTCCTCTCCCTTTTCTCCGTCAGTAAAAAGAAGGAGCTTATCCGGAAGCGCATAGCGAAGGTTCTTCTCCGTATCGTCATAGTAAAAGCGGATATTGAGGTTCTTCACCACAAAGCCATAGGGTAGATACACTTCTCCGTCCCGCATCCTGCCCAGTGTCAGCTGTTCTCCATCCTTTACCTTCTCATGATTCAGATATATCTCTACGTTATCTCCCGAGACGGAAAAATAGCTGTTTAAGTCTGCTCTTTCCTTCGTCGGCATATATTTTTTCACATAGTAATATGCACCAAAACCGGCAATCGCCAATAAAAAAGCAAATAAGATAAGAAAGAAAGGAAGGATACTCCATCCCTCCCTTCTTGCTCTCTTTCGTCCGCGTGTTCTCAGATCTGAATAGTCTCTCTTCTCCATTTTCCCTCTGCTTTAACTCTATTTGGATTTTGGTTTAACTTTCCATTTCATAAATAGATATATTTCTATTTGATTCTATCCCTTATTTCTTTCCTTGCAAGGCTTTCTCAGGAATCTCCATACATTTGTAAGGCTTTCTTGCACATTTACCACAAGCATTCTCCGGGGACTTCTCGTTTCTTTCCGTTCCGCTCATTTGAACCCCTTTTCGGCTTTATGCATTCTCTTCCAGTCTTGCCAGCTTCTCCGCCTGATCTTCGGTAATGAGAGGATCAATCACAAGGTCCAAGTCTCCACCCAAAACGGCGTCCATATTGTAAAGAGTGAGCTTTATGCGATGATCCGTTACTCTTCCCTGCGGGAAATTGTAGGTACGAATCTTCTCCGAACGATCTCCGGTTCCGAGCTGCGAGCGCTTTTCTTCCGCATTTTCCTTCTGCTGCTTCTCCAGCTCAATCTCATAGAGTCTTGCACGAAGAAGACGCATCGCCTTTTCTCTGTTTTGTACCTGAGAACGCTCTTCCTGACACTCCGCAACCATTCCGGTAGGAACATGAATAAGGCGCACTGCAGATGAGGTTTTATTGATGTGCTGTCCGCCGGCACCGGAGGAACGGAAAACCTCCATCTTGACATCGGCAGGATTGATCTCCACCTCTACATCTTCCACCTCCGGCATTACGGCAACCGTCGCAGTCGAGGTATGAATTCTTCCGCCACTCTCCGTCTCCGGGACTCTCTGCACACGGTGTACACCGGATTCATATTTGAGTCTCGAGTAAGCCCCCTGTCCGTTTACGATAAATACCACTTCCTTCAGTCCGCCAAGTCCCGTTTCATTAAAGGAAACGAGTTCCGTTTTCCAGCCTCTTTTTTCCGCATAGCTGGTATACATTCTATATAAAGAACCTGCAAAAAAGAGCCGCCTCTTCTCCGCCGGCACCTCCGCGGATTTCCATAACGATGTTCTTGTCGTCATTTTCATCTTTCGGGAGCAACAAAAGCTGAATTTCCTTCGTAAGGCGCTCCTGATCCTCCTTTGCCGTAGAGAGCTCTTCCTTTGCCATCTCAATCAGATCCTTATCCTTTTCATTATCCAAAATAAAAAGGGCATCTTTCTCGCTCTCCTCCGCCTTTCGAAAAGCAGTATAGGCCTTGTAAATCGGCTCTAAGTTACTTTGCTCCAAAATCAGCTTCTTATATTGGTTGATATCGGAAACCACCTCAGGAATCGTGAGATTCTCCATGATTTCCTCGTAGTGCTTTTTAACTTCTTCTAAATTCTCAAACATTTTGTCCTCTTTCTGAAAACTCTGCTCTTTTCAGGCCGTCTATTTTAAGAAATTCCTGTTCTATCGCTTCGCACTGTAGCCTCTCAGCTCAAAAACAGCTTTCTTCATCATCTCGTCAGACTTTTAAACACACAGACTATAAACAAAAAGAAAGGGGCTGTCAAATGAACTTTACGGAAATAATTTCGGACATTTCCCCTTCATTCTCCCCTTCTAATTTCTTTAAAACAAAGTCCGAGATTACTATGTCTTTCCAAAGAGTGCAGTCCTTCTTTAATAAAATCCCAGGACTCCCTGTAGCTTGTGTTTACGGAAAAATCCGATTCGCAAAGAAATTGCAGAAATTCTCCCAGAGCATTTTTATATTTTTTAGCAAAGAGAAAAGCATTTCTCTCCTTATCCTCCGAAGAACAGTTTAAGAGATTGTGTAAGACATGGTCTAAGTTAGAAGACATATAATAGCATTGATAAGGAATGGAATCCCAAACTTGACTTTGCCTGCTCAGCTTATCCATATTTTCACTTTTTTGCTTATTTCGACAGCGAATTAAGGGGGGCATCTTTACAACGAATCTCCGACAAGCTGTATTGCAAAGTTCTAAGGCTATGATCTTCTACCACATTTTCATCGGAAATAAATGCGCCATCCGTATCCATAATATGAATCACTTCCAGAAAATCACTTTTGCTGTAGTGGTTTGACTTCGCATATTGTTTCAGTAAATCTCCAACTTTACCTACAATATTTCCACTGTGATTTCCTTTTACGCTTGTGATATCACCATGCATCACTTCCACATAAACAGCATTTTTATCGAAAGCACGGCTAAAGATTACTCCAAGGGCTTCATCATCCGACGGGCCTTCTACTATGACGAAGACGATTTTTTTCCGCGCCATGCTACTCACCCGCCTCTCTCAAAGCCAAAGCTATCTCCGCATTGTTGGTCATCTCATAAACCGGCTCATTTTGCTCGCCGAGGACAATATCTCTGAAATAGAAATCCCGTAGATTATTGGTTGTTTTGATATTGGTAAAGCGAATGTAGCGGTTCTCGGGATTCGTTGTTGTAAAGGCAATAAAGCCACGGTCTATCGTCTCCAAGGGACGCAGGTTATGTGAGGTGAAAATCAATTGTCCCTTGCCCTTTTCCGAGAGGATGTGCAGGATTTCTCCAAGAAGATATTCGAATATCCCGGCATCCAACTCATCAATCGCCACCGTAATGGAAGACTGATTATACATTCCTATTAAAAGATGCAGCACGGAAACAATCTTTTTGATTCCTTCCGATTCACAACGAAGCGGGATTTCTTTACTGTTTTTATTGGACATAAGCTGTATGCGACGACCTTTTTTCCCTTCTCCGTTTTCCATAAGCATAACAGCACCAAGGTCCGCTAAGGAGATGGTAAGGCCTGGGATGATTTGCTCCAAAACACCATTTATGTTTTGAATCAATCTCTTCGCCTCCGGAAAAAGTTCTTCCGGTAGTTCCGTCGCCTCATCTAAAGACAGAAAATATTCTCCCGTTATCCCGTGTTCCTGCTTTTCCGAAGCTTTATACCGGATAGGCAGCTCTCCTAAATTAATCTTCCCTGTGCTGGACGCGCCAAGAACAAAAAGTTCGGTACGACCGTAATTTGCTAACTTAACCAAAATATCGATATGAAAGAGAAGTTCATCATTCGGAGTTTTACTCGCATTCAGCTGTTCAAAAAGCAGTTGCAAAAATGCCGCAGAAAAAAATAAGGACTGCACTTTCTGTTTTGCCATCAAACTGATGAGCTTCAACCTTTCCGCAGTTTCCTTTTTCCTTCCAAAGAGAAGTGCGTAATACTTTTTAGGAGCAATCAATTCCGTCCTTGTGCTTTGCAGAAAAGTATGCTTTTTGATCCTCTTCTCCCCATCCGTATAGGCATAACTCAGCTTTTCGCTTTTTATTTCCAATCGACGCTTCTTTTTTCCCAAGGAATTCCACAGATCCCCCCCTCTTTCCGAAAAATAGGGGATCACCTCCTCCGCTACCACGGAAGTTGAAAATGATTCTTCTCTCTGCTCGTCCACCGTCAAACAAACTTCGTAATCTACATCATAATGTTCCGTTTCCGAAACATAAATCCGGAAACGATAAGAGAGATTTGCCTCCCGGGAATCCACATTGATATAGTTACAATACTCATCCGGAATCGACTTTCCGGAAAGAAGCAATTTTAAAATATGCAAGGCATCGATAAGAGCCGTCTTTCCGGTACCGTTCTGCCCATAGAGTCCAAGAACGCTGGCTTTAAAGGCCTTTCTTTTATTTACAAAATTCAGTTTTCCGTTTTTTACATTTTTTAAACCGTTTATCTCTAAATCCGTAAGGCGCAGATAGTAGTCCTTCATCTCTATTCTCCTCTTTGTTTCCCTCTCAATTTCACTTGTTTTTTATTATATCACAGCACAAAAATCTATCAACAACTGATATATCGAAATATTTTATATCTATTTTTGCTTTTCTTACTCATTTAATTCTAAACTGTCCCAAATTCTTTGACAATTAAAATATCGTTCCTGCATCACTTACTTCCGATTATTTGAAGTACATGTTAGAATAATAAACAATATACAGAAATATATATTTGTTTTGCCTTAGTAAAACTAAGGGTTCTTACGACAGTTAAGGTCAAGAAAGGAATAAAATGAAAGTACAAATTTATGGAAGTCAGCAATGCCCCGGTTGTGTTGAAGCAAAGAAAGCTTTGAGCGAGAAGGGAGCAGATTTTGAGTTTATTGATTTAAGTGAGAATTTATATAATCTCAAACGTTTTCTTGCATTTCGTGAGCAAGAAGAAATCTATAAGCCCTTCCGGGAACAGGCTTTGAAAAAGGATTATCCGGATGAAGGGCGCATCGGGATTCCCTGCTTTGTCCTGGAAGACGGAGAACGCACGATGGATCTCGATTATGTTCTGACGAAGGTATAGGATTTAGAGTTTTAAAATGAATAGTAAAATACCCCGCATAGCCTATTGCACAAAGTCGCTCTCGCTCGGTTATAAGCTCCCGGCACTAAGCATCAAACTTCGCTTTTGCTCGTTTTCTGCAAGTGCCGAGCTCTCCAAACGCTTTGTTCCACAGGCTATGCGGGGTATTTTTACCTCTTTATCTCATGCAAAACTCTAAATCCGCCCCTTCTCTGCCTGTTCCTTGGCAAAGACTGCCGCCCCGAGGGCGCCGGCGTAGCGTGCATACTTGTCGGAATGGATCGGTCTTCCGAGGACTTCCGATAGAATTTCCTGAAAATACTGTGCTTCGCAAAGTCCACCCGTGAGGTAAATATCGAGGTCTTGGTTTCGAAGCTTCCCGAGCATCTGAGAAACCTTTCCGGCAACAGACTGCAGGATGCCGTAGGCAATATTTTCCCGAAGAACGCCCTGTCCTACAAGAGAAATCACCTCCGACTCCGCAAACACCGTACACATCGAACTGATTTTCACCTCTTCCGTGTGCTTTCTCGCAAGCTCATTCAATTCTTCCAAGGAAATGTTCAAGCGATTCGCCATAACCTCCAAAAACTTTCCCGTTCCGGCGGAGCATTTGTCATTCATAAAGAATTCTTCTACGGCCTTTCCCCGGCAGGTAATGACCTTCGTGTCCTGCCCGCCGACATCCACCACATTCATGGGGTTTTCTCCAAAAAGAGTCATTGCGCCTTTCGCGTGACAGGTAATTTCCGTCATGGTCTTTCCCGCAAAGGCTACCGCATTTCTACCGTAGCCCGTTGCGATACAGGCGTAATGCTCCTCGTCCATCGGCATACTGAGTTTAGAACCTATGGACTTTAATGCCTCAAAGCTGCTCCAACCGGTAGGCACAGTGAAGGCCTGTTCAATCTCTCCCTTTTCATCGAGTACCACCGCCTTTGCCGCTGTGGAACCGATATCAATCCCCAGAAATTTTCTCTCCATTTTTTAGTCCCTTTCCGCTTAGTCCATTTTCTTTGAAAGCATTTTTACGAAAAAATATCTCCGCATTTTCCTTTTCGCTTTGCAAATTTTTCTTATCGTCTTTTTCTTCGCCTTGCAAATTTCTTATAACATTTCGATAAAGGCCGCCACTCTGGTGTTCAGTTGCCCGATGTCCGTCTGAGAGTAATCCGTTTCCACATTGATATAGGGAATGCCCTTTTCTTCCGTGACAAATCGGCGCACTTTATTCGTCTCAATCGCATAGGTGTGGCAGGCCTGCAAGGTCATATCCAGCACGCCATCCGCATGGTATTCATCAATCATTTCCGAAAGGCTGTCAAAACGATTCTTGTTCGGCGTCATAATGGAGCAACCGATAGCAAGATAACGCCGGGAAAGCGCTTCATAAATATCTTCCGCATCTTCCTCTACTTGAATCCCCACCGCCTTTTCTCCACTGCAGTTCTCATAACCGATAACAACGCCACCGTTGTCCTCCACGGCACGAATCACCTTTTCCGTGGCTCCGCCAATAGGGCAGCCCGTAATGAGGATTCTCGGTCTTTTTTCAAAATGTTTTCCTTCCGTATATTCCCGCTCAATTTTCTCTCGAAGGGCATTGACCTCGTCTGCAAGCTCGCCTCTGTCAAAACGGAAGGTGGATCCGTAGAGCACCTTAAAAATGTCATAGCCCGAAACGGGAGTAGGATCGTGTTTCATGACGGAATACAAATCCTTCAGAGCTTTATTTGCGCGGTTATTCACCCTTGTCGCTTCCCGCACCATTTCCTCCGTAATCTTCAATTCAAACTTCTGTTCCAGATAGTCCTTAAGACGCACAATCTCGTCTCTATAGAGCGCCACCGCCTTCTCCGTCTGCTCGTGCGGAAGGCGGAGGAAAAAGACATCCTTAAACTCGCTCATCAACTCATACATTTTCTTCTTTCCGTCACAGGTGCTTTCCCCCACCACCACATCGGAAAAATAAAAGAAGGGACACTTGTCGGTTTTCGCAAAGCCGTAGCTCGACTTAATCAGCGGGCAAAGATTCTTCGGTAAATCCTTCTCTGCTTCCGGAATCGTTTCATCGGAGGTTGCGCAAAGAGATACACTCGCCGCCCCGGCCGCCATCGCGATTTCCTTCGGAAAATAAGTACAGTACGATCCCACAACCGGCTTCCCCTTATCCTTCCACTCCTTTACAGAAAGAAAGGATTTCTGCCTCTGCTCGGAAAAGCTTGCAAATATTTCCGGTAAATCCTTAACTAACTTCATAGCTTCCTCCTAATCATTGACCAAATACTCTACTCAAGTACAAGCTAATTCTTCACGCCTTACATATTTATCTTAATAAGATTCCATTACACATAGCATGAGAAAAAAACCAAAAAACAGCTCGCCTATTTTCATATTTCCTGCTTTTAGCATAGAGCAAGCTATTTTCTTAGACAAATTCCTTTTATCTATAGCTTTTTGAATTTATAGAATATTGAAATCTATAAAATAGTTCTTGAACGCACTAAATAAGGACGCTTAGCCCCCGCTCTCCTCCGAAAGCGAGCGAATCGAGGAGCTATATTCCGAGGGAGACATTTTGCACTCCTTCTTAAACTGACGAGAGAAATAATGAATCGAAGAAAACTCAAGCTTATCCGCAATCTGCGTGAGATTCAGCTGTCCTTCCCGAATCATCCGCTTTGCCGTATCGATTTTCATTTTGGAAAACAGAGCCATAACGCCGGTATTTCCGACTTCCCGGAAAATCTTCTGCACGTAGGAGCGTCCCATGAGATTGTCTCTGCAAATCCGCTCCATGCTGAGCTTCTCATAAACATGGCTTTCCAGATATTCCACAAGACGATTATAGCTTTCACTCTGCCTTGAACTTTTCTCCACATAATAGTCCTCCGCCTCCATCGGGAGAGGATAGGAAAAATAACGACGATAAAGTTGAATCAAAAATTCGGAAAGGTACTGGTGGATAAGCTGCTGTCCTCCAAAGCTTTCCGCCTCCAAAAAGAGCAACTTCTTTTGATAGGGCTGATCCATTCTTCCGGAAAAAACCCCCTTCCCCTCTGTAATGATTTTTGCAAGAAGACTCTTTTCTTTATCACTGATTCGTAAGCATTTTTTCTGAAAACGCCAAATCGAGGGGCTGTCACAGTAAAAACTAATTACCACGATGCTGGGACTGCTTTTACCGTCCGCCTTTACCGAGTGAAACTCATTCGGCGCATGAAAAAGAATATCTCCTTTTTTTAAGCGAAATGTTTCCTCTCCTGCCTGAGCCGTAATCTCTCCCGCATCCACACAAACAAATTCCCAAAAGGGATGTGTCTCCCCGGGGAAGGTAAAATCACTTCTATATTGAAAATAGTGGAGAGAGACAATCTCTCTCTTATTTCCATACAATCCTTTAAGCAAACACTCTGGTAGTCCATTTTTCTGTCCTCAATTTACTGTCACATCACGCACAGTACCGATTAAAAACGAGATCTCGCATGCTCTGCACACGATACTGATTATAAACGAAATACCGCATGCTCTGCGCACGATACTCGTTAAGAACAAGATGCCCCAGACTTCGCCTGCGCTACTTGTTAAGTAAAAATAATACAATACCTCAGTGATCAATTGTACCAATAAAGTAAGCAATAGTACAATAGATGGATATGGCTAGACCCTTGAATTCGTTTTATAATGCGACAGGATAGATTGGTTTTCTATAATAAAAAAATAGCAGATACTATACTAATGATCCTCATTGAAAACAGGATGCCTCTGCTTTACTGGCAACACCGAAAGCGTAGAAGGAGAACAGCATGAAGAAAACAAGCGGAAGACTTACCCTCCCCAGCGAAAACAATTTTCTAAAGGAAACGGAGGAATTAATTGCACGCCTTGGGGCGGATGCGATACGAGACAGCGACGGAACAAAACTGGACGAGGAAACTCTTTCTCTTCCGGTAAAGGTCTACAGTACTTATTTTGTGGCAAGAGGCCATAACGAATTTGCCAAAGAACACATGGAAGAATGTCAGCAGTTCTACCTCATGTCAAAAAGAGTAACCGCCTTTTCGACTCATTTGGAAATCCCCTATATGGACGGTTTTTTTGCAAAGCAAGTCACGCCGGACTTCCTGCATGACCCGAAGAAGTGGTGGGAGCTCATCGACAGAACAACAGGAGAAGTGATTTCTCCCGAAAGATGGCGACTTTCACCGGATAAATTCGTAAAAAGCTCCGGCGAGAAAGCCGAAGCTTCGAAAGAAAACTCGAAAAGCTCTACAGAAGAGACAAAGGAAACAGGACTTCCTTCCTATTTTCTGCAAGATGGAGAAACCGCTCTTTTAATCTTGGAAGATGCCACTCCCTTTCATGAGTATACTTTGAGTTTCCTCGCCTTTGCGCTCTGGGATCCGACGGAAATGTATAACCACATCACCAATAACTGGGGAGATAAGCCTGCAGACATTCCCTTCGATATTCGAAAACCCTACAGCAATCGTTTTGCAAAGGAAGAGTTAAAACGCTGGCTGGAAGCTCATCCGAAGACGGATGTAGTACGTTTCACCACCTTCTTCTATCATTTTACCCTGCAGTTTAATCACGAAGAAAAGGAAAAATTCGTAGACTGGTTCGGCTACGGTGGAACGGTTTCCGTAGAGGCTTTGGAAGCCTTTGAAAAAGAATACGGCTACCGCCTTCGCCCGGAAGACCTTGTGGATGAGGGCTATTTCCACAGCACCTTCCGTACCCCGACAAAGGCTTACCTCGACTACATGGACTTTATCGCCCGTTTTGTGGCAAAGGAAGCGAAGGAGCTTGTAGATCTGGTGCACGCTGCCGGAAAAGAGGCTATGATGTTCCTCGGAGACAACTGGATCGGGACTGAGCCCTACGGAAAATATTTTCAGGAAATCGGACTGGACAGCGTGGTCGGCAGTGTCGGAGGCGGTGCAACCCTTCGCTTAATCGGAGATATTCCGGGGGTACGCTATACGGAGGGACGCTTCCTTCCCTATTTCTTCCCGGACACCTTTTACGAGGGAAACGATCCTGTGCCGGAGGCCATGGAAAACTGGGTGAGTGCGCGTCGCGCCATTATGCGGAAACCCGTGGACCGCATCGGCTATGGCGGCTACTTAAGCCTTGCCTATAAGTTCCCGAAGTTTATTGACTATATTGCGGAAGTCGCGGAAGAATTCCGTGATCTCTACGAGAAAGTACAGGGCACAAAGCCCTATACAAAGCTGAAAGTCGGTATCGTCAATGCCTGGGGAAAGCTTCGCTCCTGGCAGGCCTACATGGTTGCCCATGCGCTTTATTATCAAAAGGCCTACAGCTACTTCGGAATCCTGGAAGCTCTATCCGGAATGGACGTAGATGTAGAATTCTATTCCTTTGACGAGCTTTTAGAGGGGGGCGTTCCAAAAGATGTGGATGTCCTGATCAATGCCGGAGACGCCATGACCTCCTGGTCGGGTGGAGAAATCTGGAAGGAAGAAAAGCTCCAAAGTCTTCTTCGCGCCTTTGTTTATAACGGTGGAGGGCTTATCGGTGTCGGAGAACCGAGCGCCTGCTCCTTTCAGGGAAAATATTTCCAGCTTGCAGACATCTTCGGTGTAGACAAGGAAATGGGCTTTAGCCTCTCTACGGATAAATACTTTAAAACCGCAAAAACAGAGCACTTCCTCTTGGAAGACTTCCCGGCGAAAAACTTAAACTTCGGAGAAAGTAAAAAGAGCATCTACGCCTTGGAAAAGGAAACGGAGATTCTGGAGTACAGTGACGGCTCCGTACATTTATCCTCTCATGATTATGGAAAGGGACGAGGAATCTATATTGCGGGGCTTCCCTACAATTTGGAAAATACCCGTCTTCTCCTCCGTGCTCTCCTCTATAGTGCACACAAAGAAGAAGAAATCAGAAAGTGGCAATGCACGAATCTTTCCTGTGAGCTTCATGCGTATCCGGAAAAAGGAATTTATGCTGTCCTAAACAACAGTAAGGAAAAGCAGTGCACTGATTTATGACGGAAGAGGACGGAAGCATTCCGCGGAGCTTCTCCCCGGAGCAATGCATTGGTACACAATAGATTAAGATGAAGTAAACGGCAATGATTATTCAATGATGAGTTCAACTAAAGACGTTCAAAAACGAAGATAATTCTTCCTTTTCCAAGAAAAACAAAGAAAATCGTTTTTCTTTATTTATAAAAACACAAAAAATCGTTTTACGAAAAAAGGATAGTACTTAATTATGCAAATTGTTTATCTAAAAAGATAAAGAATTTTATGTTATTTCGACCTATACTGACGAAGAATTCACCCTCTTTATTTGGCACATTGTGCAAAAAGAGGAATTGTTTAGGGAGGTACAAATGAAAAGAAGAATTTTAGGAACAGCCGTAGTACTCCTTTCCAGCTTGGCACTCTTTGCATGTGGCGGAAAGAACGAGGAAGCAAAGCCTGCTGAAACCACAAAGGCAGAAGGAACAGAAGCACAGAAAGCTGATGCGGAAAAAACAGAAGCATCTTCCGACGGTTTAGTGTACTGGTCCATGTGGGAAGCAACAGAGCCACAGGGACAGGTTTTAAAAGAGGCAGTAGAAGCTTTTACTGCTGAAACAGGCATTCCTGTAGATGTACAGTTCAAGGGAAGAACCGGTATTCGTGAAGGATTACAGCCCGCTCTTGATGCCGGAACCAATATCGACCTCTTTGACGAGGATATCGACAGAGTAAACAAGACTTGGGGCGATTATCTTCTGGATCTGGAAGAGCTCGCCAAGGCAAATGATTACGAGAAGACTGCAAATGCAGGTTTAATCAATGCTTGCCGTGAAGTAGGCGGCGGTACTTTAAAGTCCATTCCTTACCAGCCGAACGTTTTCGCTATGTTCTACAATCAGGAAATCTTCGACAAGGCAGGTGTTACAGAAGTACCGAAGACTTGGGAAGAGTTAGACGCAGCTTGTGCTAAGATTAAGGAAGCCGGCTTCACTCCCATCACCAGTGACGATGCATACATCTTAAGCAATTTCGGCTATCACTTATCCAGAATCAACGGTTATGAGAAAGCTTCCGAAATCGTAAAAGAAGGTAAGTGGGACGATCCTTCCGTTTTAGAGGTAGCGAAGGCTTATGAGGATTTTGCAAAGAAGGGATATTTCTCCGAGCAGATCGCATCCAATGTATGGCCTGCAGGACAGAACCAGGAGCTCGCTCTCGGAACTGCTGCAATCTACTTAAACGGTTCCTGGCTTCCGAACGAAGTGAAGGATATCACCGGAGAAGACTTTAACTGGGGATGCTTCAGCTATCCTGCAGTAAAAGACGGAAAAGACGGTGTAGAGGCTTCCAACTACGGCGCACAGGTATTTGCCATCAATAAGAAGTCCACAAAGGCAGAGGATGCCTTCAAGTTAATCCAGTTCTTCACAAAGGGAAAGTATGACGAGAAGCTTTCTCAGGAATCCTTAGGTATCCCTGCTGATTCCGACAACAAGGATTGGCCGAAGCAGCTTGCGAATGTAAGACCGGTTATGGAAGAGTTAAAGACTCGTTATCCTTGGGCAGCCTCTGCAGAAGATAATGTTGACATGACACCGATTCTGAAGGAAAACTTCATGAAGCTCTGCGGTGGAAGCATTACCGCTGAAGAGTTCGTTGCAAACTTGAAGAAGTAAAGTGTCGCGTTTTATAAACGATACTCGTTTTGAATCTTGGGAAGTGGCTCCGAACCATCGCGCCACTTCCTTTTTTTAAGAATTGTTTTAGGAGGTTGTTGTGAAAAAGAATTCCGCCATGCTGATAGCCTTTGTAAGTCCGGCAGCGATCTTTTTTATCTTGATTTTCTTATACCCCATCCTGCGTACGCTCCTAATGAGCTTTTTCCGCATTGAAGGGGTAACCGACGGCCTTGCCAAGTGGCAGTTTGTGGGTCTTTCCAACTATGGAAAGCTGTTAAATACGACGCTGTTCCGCATTTCCATGTGGAATCTGTTTCGCATCTGGCTTTTTGGCGGAATGATTGTGCTCTCCCTGGCACTGCTTTTTGCCGTCATTATCACTTCCGGAATCCGTGGAAGAAGCTTTTTCCGCGCTATGATATACCTTCCGAATATTGTCTCCGCCGTAGCCCTTGCAACCATGTGGCTTCAATATGTCTACAGTCCGAAATTCGGTCTTTTGAAGAGCTTTTTCACACTTCTCCATCTGCCAAAACTCGCATCTATCCAATGGCTGAGTAACGACCATAAGTTTATGTCGCTCCTCATTGCCTACTGCTTCGGAATGGTGGGCTATCACATGCTCATTTTCTCAAGCGGTATCGAGCGAATCAGCAGTGATTACTTCGAAGCGGCAACCCTCGACGGGGCGAACAAGATTCAGCAGTTTCAACACATTACTCTCCCTCTATTAAAGGGAATGTTTCACACGAATATCACTATGTGGTCCGTCAGCAGTGTAGGTTTCTTCGTTTGGTCACAGCTCTTTTCCACTGTAACCGCCGATACGCAGACGATTACCCCCATGGTTTATATGTATATGCAGATTTTTGGAGCCGGAAACAGCGTAACGGAACGAAATGCCGGAATCGGTGCTGCAGTCGGTGTGCTCCTAAGTATCTGCGTTGTCATCATTTTCACAATATGTAATAAGCTCTTACAGGATAAAGAGCTGGAATTTTAAGGAGGGGACTATGTTTTCATTATTTAAAAAAGAAAAAAACTATGCCGAGCCCTTCCGTATGAAGAAGGAGCTACGTCTTTTACCGGGTTATCTGCTTCTCCTCCTTTGGATATTCTTTACCGTGGTTCTTCTCGGTTGGGTACTGATTGCAAGCTTTTCCACCACAAAGGAAATCTTTGCCAATAAACTTTTAAGCAGCGGCTTCCACTTTGAGAACTATGAAAAGGCCTGGGTGAACTCCGATGTGTCCACCATTTTCTTTAACTCCCTTTTCTACTCTCTGCTTTCTGTTTGTTTACTCATCTTGGTTTGTGCTCCGGCGGCATACGCTTTGTCCCGTTTTGAGTTTTTCGGAAACAAGCTTATGCAGCATTCCTTCGTGGCTTCCATGGGTGTACCGGTGGTAATGATTGTGCTTCCGCTCTTTGCCCTTGTTGCAGGACTGGATATCTTAAACAATGTCACGGCAAATAAATTGACCTTGATTTTCCTTTATGTGGGAATCAATGTGCCGTACACGACCATTTTCCTAATGGGATTTTTTGCCAATATCTCCCGTGCCTTCGAAGAAGCTGCCGCCATTGACGGCTGTCCTCCCGGAAAAACTTTCTGGCTCATCATGCTTCCGATGGCACAGCCCGGTATCATCACAGTGAGTATTTTTAACTTCATCAATGTATGGAATGAGTATTTTATCTCCCTCATCTTCGGAAACTCCGACAAGGTGCGTTCCGTTGCGGTAGGACTCTACTCCATGATTAACTCCATGAAGTACACCGGAGACTGGGCAGGCATGTTTGCTTCCGTAATCATCGTTTTCCTTCCCACCTTCATCCTCTACCTCTTCTTATCCGAGCGGATTATTGCAGGTGTAACCGGTGGCGGTGTAAAGGGCTAGGATTTAAAAAAACAGCTTCACAAGAGAAATAAGATGGCACCGGAAGACCCGAAATAAAACACCGTACTGTGCAAAGTGATAAAACAATGTAGTGAATAAAGTAATAAAACAATGTAGTGAATAAAGTAATAAATGATGTAGTAAGAAATTTGATAAATGAAATAGGACTGCATATCATGAATAAAGAATTAAGTAAAAAAGAAATAGAAAACGCCCTCTCCCACTTTCAAATAAAGGGAGAGGTAAAGGCTTTCGAGCACTATGGTTCGGGGCACATCAACGATACCTTCCTCGTAAAGGCGGAGCGGGACTATATCCTGCAAAGAATGAATACCAACATTTTCAAAAATGCAAAAGAGCTCATGGAGAATGTTTCTTTGGTCTGCGCCTTTATGGAAAAGGAGATTCTAAAGGCGGGAGGAGCCCCCGAACGAGAGGGCTTACGCCTTGTCCCAACGAAAGAGGGAAAAGCTTACTATGAAGATGAAGAAGATAATTTCTTCCGCGTTTATCTCTTTGTAGAGAGGACCAAGTCCTATAATCTCGTGGAGAAGCCCGAGCACTTCTATGAAAGCGCTCGTGCATTCGGGCATTTTCAGAATCTTCTCGCCTCTTTTCCGGCAGAGAAATTGCACGAAACCATTCCGGACTTCCATAACAGTGTAAAGCGCTTTGCCCGCTTTAAGGAAGTGCTGGAAAAGGATGCATTCGGAAGAAGGAAGGACTGCGAAGAAGAGGTACAGTTCTTTTTAAATCATGAGAAAGACCTCTCCTATGCTATGGATCTTCTCGCAAAAAAAGAGCTCCCACTTCGTGTCAGCCACAACGATACCAAGTTAAACAATGTCCTTTTTGATGCGGAAACGGAAAAGGCACTTTGCATCATTGACTTAGATACCGTGATGCCCGGTCTTTCCATCTTCGACTTCGGGGATGCCATTCGCTTCGGCGCAAATACTGCAGAAGAGGATGAAAAAGATCTTTCCAAGGTTTCTCTTTCTCTTCCCCTTTTCTCCACCTATGTAAAAGGATTTTTAGAGGGAGCAGGAGGAAAGCTTACAAAAAAAGAAATCGAATCTCTTCCGGAGGGTGCGAAGATTATGACCTTGGAATGCGGTATGCGCTTCTTAACGGACTATCTTGAGGGAGATGTTTATTTCCATACAGCGCGTCCCGGGCATAATCTGGACCGCGCAAGAACCCAGATTGCCTTAGTAAAGGACATGGAAACGAAATGGGATGAGATGAAGAAGGAAGTAAAGAAGTATCTCTAAAAAATAAAATAATTTCATTTATAAAGAGAGATAATCATTCCATTTATAAGGAAAGAAAATAGAAGTCTAGACCATAAACAAAGATAATTTATAGTAAGAAAAGACAGATTGTTAAAATCAAGTAATAAGAGATGATGAAGGAGAAAACGGCAATGGAAGAAAGAGAGGATAAACTCTATTTTAATTCTGATTATTTGGCAGGCTGTCATGAAAAAATATTAAATAGACTTTATGAAACAAACCTCATCAAAGCACCGGGATACGGAACAGACTCATTTACCTTATCTGCCAAAAAGAAGGTTTTAGAAGCCTGCGGACTCACGGAAGGGGATGTCTATTTCTTGTCGGAGGAACCCAGACGAACGACACCGTCATTTCTACAATATTACGCCCGTATGAAGGAGTAATTGCAGCCGATACCGCGCACATTGCTACCCACGAGGCGGGAATTATCGAAGTACATGGCCACAAGGTTCTGACTCTTCCCCATATCGAGGGAAAGATTTATCCCGCACAGATTCGCGAGTATATGGTGCACTTCCATGCCGACGGAAACAACGCACACATGGTGCAACCAAGGCTCGTTTACCTCTCTCAGCCCACGGAATTCGGCACGCTCTATTCTTTGGAAGAACTGGAGGATATTCGGGATATTTGCAATGAATATAAGCTTTCTCTTTATATCGACGGAGCACGCCTTGCCTATGCCCTCGCCTGTCCCAAAAACGATGTCAGCCTTTCCGATCTTGCAAGACTCTGTGATGTCTTTTATATCGGCGGAACAAAGTGCGGTGCCCTGTTCGGAGAAGCGGTAGTCATCCCGCAAAAGGGAAACTTTTCTTTCTCTCCGACAATCATAAAACAGCATGGCGCACTACTTGCCAAGGGGAAAGCGCTCGGTGTACAATTTGATACACTTTTCACGGATGATTTATACTTTCAAATCGGAGAACACGGGATAAAGATGGCGGAGAAAATCCGCTCCGGCTTAAAGGAAAAGGGCTATCCCTTTGCAATCGGCTCTCCGACAAATCAGATTTTTATCTTAATGAAAAAAGAGGATGTGGAACGAATCCAAGACAAAGTGGAGCTCACACATTGGGATAATCCTGATGAAACCCACTCCATTATGCGAATCTGCACCGGCTGGGCAACCACGGAAGAAGACGTAAAAAAGCTTCTTATGATTCTATAAGCATAAAAAAAGTTGCCGGGCCCCTACCTAGCCCGGCAACTTTTCATTTTTAACGGGTATGCTCGCATAACGCGCAGCATCTCGTTTCGTTCATTTCACGTTCGTTTACAGAACCTGCAATATACCATCGAGACTCCATAAACCGCATAACAGGTTAAATCAACGATTTACTCCATGCGATAAGATTATCTGAGTAACTGTAAGATACCCTGCGGAGTCTGGTTAGCCTGTGCAAGCATAGCCTGAGAAGCCTGAACAAGAATATTATTCTTAGTAAATGCGGACATCTCCTTAGCCATATCTGTATCACGGATTCTGGACTCAGCTGCAGTCATGTTCTCGGAAGTAACCTTTAAGTTATTAATGGTATGCTCCAAACGGTTCTGTGCTGCACCAAGCTCAGCTCTGTAAGAAGAAACCTTAGTGATAGCTTTATTAATTTTATCAATCGCACCGTTTGCATTTGAAATAGTCGTTACATCAATGGTATTAATGGATATAGCATTCTGAGTCATCGCCTTAGTAGCAACATTAAGTGTCTCCGCAGCGGATGGTCCAATTTGGAACGTCAACTTTGTGGTAGTAGTAGACAAAAGCGGATTTACACCGTTAAACTCTGTGTAAGTAGCGATTCTATCGATTTCTTTCGTAAGCTCAGAAACCTCAGCCTTAATTGCATTACGTGCATCTGTTGTATATGTTCCGTTAGCGGACTGTGTTGCCAGAGTTACCATACGCTGTAACATAGCGTGAGTCTCTGTAAGAGCACCTTCAGCGGTCTGGATTAATCCGATAGCATCCTGTGCATTTACTGTAGCCTGGTCAATACCACGAATTCTGGAACGCATTCCTTCGGAAATAGCAAGACCTGCTGCATCATCTGCAGAACGGTTGATTCTATAACCGGAAGAAAGCTTCTCAATATTCTTCTGAACTTCCCAGTTGTTATTGAATAAATTTCTGTGTGCGTTAACTGCTCCGATATTGTGTTGAATAATCATAAAAAAATTCCTCCTATTAGGCACTTCTTTGGATACGATCCGTATTGTTTTTAGATTTGGCAATACGTTCTGTATCTGTCCTATTCAGAGAACCTCCCTGTCCTCACTCCATACTCTCCTTTGCCGGCTTTGGAAAGATGAATTATTTTTGCCTATACTATGTTTTCGTCAGGGATGAATTTTCTATAAGCTATTTTTATAGAAATTTATTTATGTATTTAATAAATGTATTTTATGTATTGCTCTATTTCTATATCTCTCTATTTCTATAAATGCGATAGCTCTTTCTCTAACCGTCCATTTTAATGCCAAGTAAACCAAATAAAGAAATACCCTGCCATCACGGCCACAAGGGTAAAGGGGAGGCCAATCTTCATAAAATCGGAGAACTTCACAGTATAACCGTTTTGCTTCAACATCCCTACCGCAGTGATATTCGCGCTGGCACCAATCGGGGTGATATTTCCACCAAGAGTCGCACCGCTTAAGAGCCCGAAGTAAAGAAGGTAGGGTTCCATCCCCAGTAACTGTGAGATTCCCGTAATAATCGGAAGCATGGTCGCCACATAGGGGATATTGTCTACGAAAGCGGAAAAAAGCACGGAGCCCCAAACAATAATTGTATAAAGAAGGAAAATGTTTTTCCCGCCGACTTTCGCGATTCCATTTGCCACCATATCAATGATGCCGACATCGGTAATGCCTTGAATAACCAAGAATAAACCGGTCAGGATGCAAAGCGTTTCAAAGTCTATGGAGAGAATCGCCTTCCTGATGTTTTCCGGCATTTTCTTCATTTTAAAATCAACAGCCATGCAAAGTAGAGCAATCACAACGCAGATAATACCGTTAATCGTACTCGGCGTATTCGGGATAAAGGACGCGATAATCAAGCACACTACGACTCCACAGAGTGCAATCGTCGGGAAATGCCTTCCACCTTCGTCTTTTCCTCCGCTTCCACGGGCTGGTTTAAATTATGGAAGAGAAAGAGCATAACCGGAACCGTAAGGAGTGCCCCAAGCTCTACTGCAAAGAATATACCGGGCTTTCCATGCATAAAGAAGAACTGCATAAAGTTCATATTCGCATAGGCACCGAGCATGATAGAGGTCGTGTCTCCCACCAAGGTTGCCGCTCCCTGTAAATTAGAAGAAACCGCTATCGCAAGGAGCATCGAAACCGGACTGATTTTCAACTTCTTGCATATCGCAAGCCCGACCGGTGCAATCATAAGGACGGTCGCTACATTATCAATAAAGGCGGAAACCGCACCGGCAAAGAGGGACATCAGGATAATCACCCACATCACCGTAGGACATTTTTCCAAAATAATCTCCGCTAAGCGATTCGGCATCTTAGACTCAATAAAGTAGTAGACGATGACCATAGTGCCCCCGATCATCATGATGACATTCCAGTTGATAACCGAAAACCAGTAAAGCGGATTCCTCTGTAAAATGCCAAAAAGCACAAAAAGCACGGCTACGCCCCAAATCGCATACAGCCTCCACTCTGTCTTCGCAATCATCACAATATACATCAAAATAAAGAGGACAATCGCAATCACTTGTAAATTCACAGCATATCCTCCTTATTCTCGATTCTTACTTTCTTTTTATTCATTTTCTCACCATCTTCTACTCTATTTTACAAAAAATCTCATTCCCAAGATTATGCCTTAAACGGAAGCTTCAAAATAATCTTCGTATAGTTCTGCTCCTCTTTCGAGTGAGCGCCCGGTCTATGACCGTCCCATGGAAAAGCCGCCCAGAACATCCCCTTCGTAATCTGCATCTGATGAGAAAAATCTCCCGTATAGCGCGCCGCATCCTTTTCTTCACTATAAGGAACGGTTTCCGTAAGCTCCTCTAAAGTATCCCAAGCGATTTCTTCCGAACCCTCTTCGATAATCTGCACATCGATATATTTCTTGTGTGCCTCATAGGTTCCCTCTGCAAAAGCCTTTGTACTTCCGTTCTCCACCTTAAAGAAGCCACCGTCAAAATCATATCTGCCCGGTGCAAACTCGCCTTTTTTCTTTAAATCGGAAATCGCTTGCAAGCCCTTCTCCAGATTCGGTAGAAGCGGTGCATAATACTGCATGTTCTCCACACGATCGATAATCATAAAATGCCTCCTTGTATCTCCTGATTAATTACTTGACTGCAACAAGATATCTCCGGCTTCGCCTACAGCACTTGTTAAGAATCAAAAAAGTACCTCCATCCTGCACAGCCTATAGTACAAAAAGTAAGGTACTTTAGCAAGTTCTATTCCAAAGTCAGCAACATCACTTTTCATAATGCCCCTTGCATGAAACAATGAGTATCTTTCTCATCTTACTCCTCAATCAATTCGTGCACAGTTCCCTTGCCGTCCAGCAATTGTTTAAATCCTCTCTCCAGTTTATCTAAATACCGTGCATTTCGTAATTCCTTTTCCATCTCATTGAACTGTTCCAGGCTTAAAACAACTACATTTTTATCTTCTTTTCGAGTAATAATGATCGTTTCTCCATTGTCCGTAGCCAAATCGCAGTATTCCTTCAAATTATTTCTCATTGTTGTATAGTTTACCGCTATCATAAAAGCACCTCCATTTCTGTACAGTCTATTGTACAGAAATGGAGGTGCCTTTTCAAGCCTTCTCTTGTATTCTCGAATTTTCAAGCTTAGAATCAGATTATTCCAAAGTAATCAAAAGTGCCATCTTAAACTTTCCGAGTGCCTTCACACTGTGTCTTCCGCCTTTAGCAAAATGGAACTGCTCTCCGGCATGGATGGTATGATCCGTTCCTTCATAATTAATGATAGCCTCACCTTCAAGTACAAAGAAAATTGCCTCTCCGGGAGCTGCATGCTCACTTAAGCCCGTCCCCTCGTCAAAAGCCATCAGCACAAACTTCATTTTCTCGTTGTGCGCAACATCCATGTTGACAATCTTTCCGTCTCCGTATGGCAGCAAATCCTTTAATTGAAAAACCTCACCTGCCTTAATTACTTCATTCATGATATCTTCCCTCCTTAAATTAATTTCTGTATATACTGCGCCTGTCTCTGTGCACATCCCTACCGGCTCATCAATCCTACAAAGAACGGATTCCCCGGAAGATAAAACTGTCCGCCCTTTTAGATCTTCTCTCTTCTTTTCTTCTTCCCTTCCATAAATCTCCAAGTCTCCCTCATGGAGAAGCAGAAATTTATGTTCCGAGAAAATCTCCGGACTGATGTCTGTATTCTTATCCAGGGAAAAGACGATAATCGGATTACTTCCGCCTTCTATCTCCTTAGACACCGTGCATCCTCTAAGAGGACAATTTTCTTTTGCTATGGAAAATACTTTTCCTGCATCCAGCTTCATCTTCCCTCCTTTCTTCTTGCAAGGATACTGTAACATGAAGCCAAACACAGTAGTGTTGCAAAAGTCACATTCCTCATTTTTACGATAAATATTTTTTATTCTGTCTTTTCTATATTTTATCTTCCGCTAGGACTTATTTTTAATAATCTCCCTTTTCTCGGACGATATAAATAAGCATTCAGATTTTGTTCGTGTGAGAGGAAGTTAAAAATGAAGAAAAAAGCAGACAGCAAGCCGATTTTCCGCTGGAAAAAGATGAAGTTAAGCTCCCGGATGTCTATCATGACCGGTATATTAAGCATTCTTGTTCTGTCCGCCATCAGTATTTCCATTATCTATATGGGGAAAAATGCACTCTACCATTCCCTGCTTGGCAATATGAACGACAAGATCAGTCTGGGCATTGCCGATCTGGAAAATGTCGTTACCCGGGAAGAAACCATAGGAAACACCATCAAAGAGGGGATGATGTATATTTTTGAGCAAAACGATCTCCCCGGCGGAATTCCCGCAAATCCATGGACCATCTATGACGATTATGGAAAGCGTTTGGAAACAGAGGATATGAGCAATACCATGTTCCGTTCCCGTATTATCAGTACCGCCATTCCGGCAAGTCGATATAATGCGGAAACCACCATTCTGGATTCTCTGTATTCCGCAATCAAGAATAACGAAGCACTCCTCGGTGCAGGAGTATTTTTGGAGCCGGAAGCTTTTTATAAGGGCGTACAAGAATATGCCCCCTATATGACAAGAGAGCAGGTTGAGAAGCGAGAAGTCACAAACGCTGCCTATGTCAACTACAAAGACCAGGACTACTATATCCGTGCCCGGGAAAATAAGGGGCTGGTACTCACGAACGCCTACCCGAACTACGGCACGAACGAATATGTCGTGTCCGTAGTTGTTCCCATATTCTATGCAAATGAGTTTAAAGGGGTGGTCATCCTGGACATGGACACATCCGCCTTCGGCATCGTAAAACAGGAGGATAAGCGGTTTAAAACCCTTTACAGCAGTGTTATCGACACAAGCGGGCTGATTATGTACAGCATGAACGAGGAAGAAAATGAAAAAACCATACAGGAGGTCCTTCCGGAGAAGAGCGCAAGAATCCTGAAATCCTTATTTGCCAAAAATGAAGCCTTCTCTACCTATATTCGAAATGCCAAAGGAGAGCTGATTCAATACAATGCAAGACCGATCAAGGTGGAAGGTATAACCTGGTGGGTTTCCATTGCAGTATCAGAAAAAGAATATACCTCTGCCATTTCCAGTATGGTTATGGTAGCCGTTCCTCTCGCCCTTTTGGGAATCCTTGTTCTGGTCTTTGCCGGCTATTTCTTTATAAGAAAGAGTCTGGCACCTCTACAGAAAATCGTACTCGCAGGAGACTCCCTTGCGCAGGGAGATTTTTCCCATGATATACACTATCCCTATCAGGACGAGATTGGAAGCATTTTTCTAAGTATAGAGAAGGTAGTAGAAAGAATACAAAGTATTATTCAGGATTTGTCGGAAAAACTGTCTCAGATTGCCAAAGGGAATCTCTCCGGGGACTTTCGGAATACGGAGCTCTATATCGGAGAATATGCACCCATATTGCAAAACCTGCAGGACATCTTAGCCGATTTAAACGGCACTATGGGCGAAATCAAGGGGAGCTCTTTCTCGGTCAATACCGCTGCCGGTAAGGTAAATGCCTTTGCCGACTCCCTTTCTACAGGCGCTTCCAATCAGGCAAATGCCGTTCAAGAACTAAGCCTTACCATGAACGATATGTCCATAAACATAAAAGAAACGGCAGAAATGACCTTAAACGCACTCAGTCTTTCGCAGGAAGCAGAGAAAGCGGTCGGTAACAGCAATGAAAAAATGGAAGAAATGAACTCTGCTATGCTGGATATTACGGAAAAATCACATGAAATCCATAAGATCATCAAGACCATTGACGATATTGCATTTCAGACCAATATCTTATCTTTAAATGCCGCAATCGAAGCGGCAAAAGCGGGGATAGCGGGAAAGGGCTTTGCCGTAGTTGCGGATGAAGTAGGAAATTTAGCGCAAAGATCGGCAAAGGCAGCCAAAAATACTGCCTTTCTGATTGAGGAAACGATTGATGCCGTTAACAAGGGAGCACGGATTTCCGAAGAAACGAAGGAATCTTTGTCTATCGTTTCCGGGCAATCACAAAAAATCAACAATATCATTTCCTCTATATCCCTTGCCTCGGAAAAAGAAGCAAAGGGCATTGATCAGTTAAATGAGGGTTTAAACCGCATTTCCTCTGTCGTACAGAACAACACAATCACCGCGGAAGAATCAGCTGCCGCCTCCAAAGACCTCTCTGCGCAGTCCGAAAAAATGAACAGACTGGTCGGAAAGTTCAGTTTGAAAGAGGAGAGTTAAGAACTTGAATAGAGCTTATGTAATCTGAAGTGCCTATTTCTTTGCATACAAAAAAGGCTATAAAAAATCAAAACTGATTTATGCTGTGTCGACCCTTCTCGGGGCACGCTCTCGCTAACTTCGCCCAGTAGGGGATACTAAGCGAAAAACTGCATTTCATTTGTTTTTCGCAAGTACCCACGGGCTCAGATTGCCCCTCAAAAGGTCGGCACAGCAATAAATACGTCAGCTCTAATTTTTTTTACAGCCTTTTTTGTAAGATATGCGATAGCCTACGATTCATAAGTGCTACTCTTTAATAATTAAAAAGCTTGTCCGCATCAAACAGACAAGCTTTTTTATAAGAACTATCTTTCTAAAAGCAACTCCATTTTTAAATCTGCTCCTTCTTACGAAGTACTACAAAACCTGCAAGAGAGGCTAAGGACAGTCCGAAAAGAGAAGCCCAAAGAGCGGAGTAATGGTTGTCTCCTGTAGAAACCGTTGCACGGGTAGCCACTGCCTTAGTACTCGGACGAGTTGCACCAAGCACCTCACCCTTCTTTTCTTCAACACTAACTGCATTCTCAACAGAAACCGGACGGTCTACACCAAGAACCTGTCCCGGATCAGCAGGAGTATTCTCATTCGGTGTTACAACAGGAGTCACGGTTGGAATAATCGGAGTTCTGTCTCCACCGCCATTTCCACCGTTCCCGCCATTACCCGGATTAACAGGCTGTACGGGATTGACCGGTGTAATTGGAGTAACGGTACGTTTCTTATCTGTAAACTTAACTGTCAAGTAAACCTTGTCGTTACCCTCACCGGCAACACTATCACGACCGGCATCGTTCTGGATAGCACCCCATGTGTAGGAAACAGGAATTTTACTCCTTTTCCCAACATCGGACGTCATATACCCTACCAATGTGCCTTGAATGCTTCCTTCCGTCGTAATTGTCTTCTCTGTAACAGTTCCTGTTGCTGTCGCTGTTGTCGTAGGGGCGCTCTCTGTTCTATTTCCTGATGCAGAATACAGTTTAATTCCTTTCATTATTAACTGAATTTTCTGTGCCGATTGATTAACCAGTTCCTGCAAATTACCGAACGCACTGGTTTGATACTCATGTATTTCAGGCGTATCGTAATTAACCTTTTTATTTCCGCGTTCATCTGTTACAGTATGGTTAAAATTTTCTATAACATTTGGATCTCCATTTTCCTTCTTGCCATAAAGATACATATTTCGATCGGTTTTTGGAGAAAGAAATTTATTATCAAGTTGATGCATATTCGTCAAATCCAAATCCATGGCAAGAACAACCTTATTCTTATCAAAGGAAGAATTGCTATAATTTATACGATAAATCATTGGATTACCATCCGATGAACTTAATGCATAGTGTTCCTTTGCTTCCTGCAAGTTTCTCGGACGATAAAACTCACCATTGAGGTTATCTCCCATTGTAAAAGTAGCACGTAAACCGGTTTGCAAATCATTGACGAATGCATCATTTGGATTTGTTCCCACCATGTCTTCTACAAACACCTTCGATGCATTGATAGACTTCGTTACGGCAGAAACATCCAAGTCCGCTTTTAAAGAATAACTGTCATCTTTATTCACCTCATGAGAAGATGATGAAGTAGAGTCATAATTTTCTGTGCTTTCATCCTTTTTGATTGAAAGGTCCCCCTTCAACACAACATCTCCACTACTCATCTCACCAAAAGAGGTGCCATTCAAACTTCTCGATACTTGACCAAGCTTCTTTCCTTCCTTCACATCTTTAGGGGTAACTTTCGCCGTCCCCCCCCAGAACAAGAAGCTTGCGCTAATATCCGTTCCCTGCTTGTCATCCTTCACCACTTTATCCACATTATTCGGCGCAGTTGTTGCCGGATCTGCTGGATCCTCTGCAACGGTAACGATTGTAGGAGCAGCCGTTGTTGCACCACTAATTGCCGATGCAGGTGCTGCAGGAGCTGCAGGTGCTGCAGGTGCTGCAGGTGCTGCAGGTGCTGCGGGTGCTGCAGGTGCTGCAGGTGCTGCAGGTGCTGCAGGTGCTGCAGGTGCCGCAGGTGCTGCAGCTTCCGTTATCTCTGTACTTTCTGCTGCAGGTGTTTCTGCGGCTCTAACGGTCATCGGAGCCATAGCAAGGGTTCCGGACATTGCAAGTGCCGCTACTTTTACACTAAGATTCTTCTTTCTCATTTGTATTCTCCCTTTTCATGAATTCTCCTTCATAGCAGCGCTACTCTTTCTCCTCTTCGCACTATGAAGTGTAATATGTTCATTTCTCTCGATTTCCGGAGTCCTCAAATCCTTCTGAACAACCCCTGCTGAATTGTGTACAATTAAGTTGTCTTTTTCACACAACGAGCTTAATCATACTACTTGGATAGAGAAAAGCAAGAAAAAAATAAAAAATAATTATAAAAACAATATAAAATCCTTGACAAATTTTGTAAGACTTCATTCGCTTCGGCTCTTTTTGCCGTCTTTTATGATGCTATCAGCCCTCCGGAGCGAACTCTGCACCGTTTCCCAAAACAAAGTGTCCGCTTCCCACACCCAGCTCAAAGTGCAGCTTGGCAATGCCTAAATCCACCATATCCATCTCAAAGTCATTTCACTGTCGCAGTCAAGATTCCATTATGGTAATGAAAGAAGGGCTTTTGTTTGTTTAAGGCACTCGGCGCAAGAGCAACCGCCTCCATTCCCTCTTTTACCCACTTCGGATAGGGGCTGTCTCCTTCTATACAAGCTTCCCATGGTTTCTTCTTATGAAGAAGGGATGAGAGAAGTTTTTCCCGGATTCCGCTCTCTCCGGCATAGCCGAGTAGAATCACAGCCTGTATATGTTCTTCCTCCGGATAAGAGAAGCTTTCCCGGTCAAAGGTTCCGCCCACCCAGCAGGTATCCAGGCCCAAGCTCTCCGCAAAGAGGAGAAGCTTTTCTCCATAATAGCCCATTTTCTCCCGAAAGTGGCGCATTCCCGGATTCCCTTTTAATAGGATAAGACTGCGTACATTTTTAAACAGCCCGTAACTCTTTCCAAAGCTTGCAAAGGCTTTACTTCCGTCTTCTATGAGTTCTATATTGACATCATGTTTCACATCAATCTTTCTGATTTTTTCTTCTATCTTTTGTAAAAGCGCTTCACTCAGTTGTTTTTTGGAAAATACGCGCCTCGATTTCCTCTTCTGTATCGTTTCGTTCATTAAATTCTGTTTTACTTCATTCATTTAATTCTGTTTTACTTCGTTCATTTAGATTCTGTTTTTACTTCGTTTCATTTGATTCTGTTTTTAATTCGCTCAATTTGATTCTGTTTTTCCCAAATTCTGTTTCTATTCTTGATTCTGTTTTACTTCCTTCATTTTACTTCCTCATAGTACATGCTGTATTGTATTTCTTCCCTATCCCTTTTTCCACTTCCAAAGGGCAACGCCAAAGATTAGGGCGTAGCCGATAAAGCTAAAAAGGTCCGGTACTTCCTGCAGGATAAAAAATCCCAAAAGGGCGGAAAAGAGTACCTGGCTGTAATCATAGACCGAGATTTCCTTTGCCGGGAGCATAGGCATAAGCTTTCGTAACAAAAATCTGCCCCATAGCGGCACATATTCCGGCGCCCAGTAAAAAAAGAAGCTCTCTTCCGCTCATAGCCCTACCTTGCAGTATGCAAAAGGGCAAAACCGCAATGAGAGAGAAAAGCGAAAAATAAAAAACAATCTGCGGTCCCTTGACTCCCCTTAAGCCCAATCTTCGCACAAAGGTGTATGCTGTTCCGGCACAAAATCCGCCAAGAAGTCCTATCAAAGCGGGAACCCCGAGAAGCCCCTGACCGGGCTTGACCACAAAGGCCGCACCGCACAGGGCAAGGATTACGGAAAGAATCGCAATCTTGTTCGGCCTCTCTCCTAATATGAAGATGGACATGATAATGGAAAAAAACGGAGCCATTTTCTGTAGTATACTGGCATCTCCCAGCTTAAGATAGGAAAGTGCCCAGAAATTACAAAGCAAACCGCTCGTTCCAAAGAAGCAACGCAGAAAGAGACTGCTCCTGTTTTCCTTTTCTACATAAAAGGATACCCTGCCCTGTTTCATCATAAGGAGCGCGATCATCGCGGCTACCGCATTTCTAAACATGGCTTTTTCCATAACCGGCACGTTTCCTGCCATCTTTACGAAAAATCCCATTCCTGCAAAACCGGCAGCGGAAAGAATAATGGAGAGGATTCCTTTTATGCGATTTCTGCTCTTCTCTTGATTCTCCTCTTCTCTCATCCGTATAAACCTTCATTCTTCTTTAATTTCATATAATTATTTTGTGATTTTTCGCCGAAATTGGTAGTACAGCCTTAGAGATTATACAGCGTCTAAGGAAATACCGCTACAATTCTTATCAGGAAATCATCTTTGCATTTTTATAAGGAAGGAAATGATACAAGGAGGTTTATATGAAAAAAGTACTGGCGAAGATTCTCTGCCTGAGTATGATTGCTCTTTCTCTCGCATCCTGCGGCGGGAAGAAAAATAAAAGCAAGACTTCCGCCACGGCAGAAGGAGAACAGAACTTAAACGCCGGAGAGGGGGATCCGATTGCAAAGCTCGATGTCTGCATCGGTCCGTCGCCGGAAACCATGGATCCGCAGCGTAATTCCACCTTAGATGGCGGAACGATGATTATGCACTGTTTTGAAGGTCTGGTAAAATACGGTGAAGATGGAAGCATTCTTCCCGCCATGGCGGAAAGCTGGGAAGTTTCCAAGGATAAGGTAACTTGGATCTTCACTCTTAGAGAGGGACTGAAATGGTCTGACGGAAAGGATCTCACGAGCGATGATTTTGTCTATGCCTTTAAAGACTGGTAGACCCGAAGACGGCAGCTCCCTATAGCTACGATATGTTAAACATGATTGCCGGATACGAAGAAGCCAGCCATGGAAATCTCGAAGCGCTCCAAGTCAAGGCAACGGATGATAAAACTCTGGTTATTCAACTCTACAGTCCTGTTGCTTATTTTGATAAAGTTGCCGCTTTCACTGCTCTGGTTCCTCTTCGCAAGGATATCATCGAAGAAAAGGGGGAATCTTGGTGCACAGACCCTTCCTCCTACATCTCTAACGGTGCATATCAGATGAGTGAATACGTAAACGGGGACTATATCTCTCTAAAGAAAAATCCCTACTACTACGATGCGGATAGGGTAACGGTAGAAGAGCTGGTCTTCCATCTTACGAGCGACGATAATTCCGCTTACAATGCCTATCTGGAGGGAAGTCTGGATGTTACGAACCGTATTCCGTCCGAGGAAATGGCAAATCTCCGAAACTCCGACGCTTTTAAGGCTTATCCTCTGCTGGGAACCTCCGGGATAGTCTTTAATACGGAAAAGCCTCCCTTTAATGATGTGAAGATACGGAAAGCCTTTGCTCTTGCTATTGATAAAAAGCATATCGCAGATACTATTTTTGAAGGATACCGGAGCCCTGCTGCAAGCCTTGTCTGTGAAGGTGTAAGCGATCCTGCTAACGGCAGCTCCTTTATGGAGAAGAGCCTAAAAGAGTATAAGAGCCCCTTCCATATTGATGAGTATGAAAAGGATCTGGAAGAGGCAAAAAAACTCATGAAGGAAGCAGGATATCCCGGCGGAGTGGGATTTCCGCAGGTAAAATATCTGAACAATGCCGGGGGAGCAAACGACAGTATTGCGGAATACCTGCAAAGTACATTCAAAGAGCTCGGGGTTATGATGGAAATCGATACCCGAGACTGGAAGGCCGTTTCCCGAAGCCCAGAAAACAGGAGACTTTGAGCTTAGCCGTTTTGCATGGGTCTATGACTATGATGAACCTCTGCAACTGCTGAACCTCTTCCGTTCCGAAGATCCAAACAACTGCGCTCATTATCATAATGATAAATATGATTCTCTCATAGAAACCGCCACAAAAGAAACGGACGGGAAGAAGCGCTCCAAAGCATTGCATAAAGCAGAGCATCTCCTCCTAAAGGACCTACCTATGGTTCCGTTGGTATTTCCCAAGGATAATTATCTGATTCGCCCGAACCTGCGAGGAATTCAGCACCTTCCCGGCGGACATTGCTACTTTATGTATTGCACCAAGGTGGAGTAAAGCACTTATTTAATCCACTTCCCATTTGTAAAATCGGGAATAGCGACCGGCTGTCCCCCGAGGGCAATGGATTCTTCCGCAAGGGCGGAAATGCTCATCCAGCTCACCATATCATACACATCCACGGGCATCGGGCTGCCTTCCTGTATTCCCTTTATGAAGTCGGAAAAGACCAGATAGTCCATGCCGCCGTGTCCTTTTTTCACACCCGCCTTGAGGTAGTCCCTCCAGAGCGGGTGTTCGTATTTTTCACGAAAACGCTCCACGTTGCCCCACTGCTTTTTCCACGCAAAGTGGTCTTTCGCCCCCTCGTCATTATCCAGGAAAATGGAGGCATTGTCCTCCATATACATCCCCTTCGTGCCTTGCACGGTAAAGCCTCGGGAATAGTAGCGGGGAAGGGTAGTGTCCAAAGTTAGAAGAATCGTTTCTCCATTTGCACAGCGAATCATGGTATTGACCACATCCCCCTGCTGAAAAACCGTATTCCGAAGAACTTGATCCTCCGGCTTTTTATCCCGGATATACTCTCGCAAGCCGCAAGCCTTGGATGCCATAGAGCTTAGGGTCAACATTCGGTTTCCTTTATTGATATGCAGGATTTTTGCGATAGGTCCAAGCTCATGCGTCGGATAATTTCCGTATTTCGATGAATGTAGTTATCCAGACGGTAGTGGCGCTTCTCCCGCCCGAAAGAGATCTCCTCTCTCAGATCATGGCGATAGCCTCCCTCACAATGCACAATTTCCCCAAGAACGCCTTCCTCTGCCATACGAAGAACCATCAACTCATCTCTTCCGTACACGCAGTTTTCCATAAACATCAGCGGTGTTTTCGTCTCTTCATGGCACTCCACGAGCTTCCAGCACTCCTGCAGGGAATAGGCACCGCCCACCTCACAGGCTACCGCCTTTCCTGCTCGCATACAGTCCTTTGCCATTTCGCTGTGCATTTCCCAAGAGGCACAGATAAGCACTGCGTCCAATTCGGGCATCTTCAGCATCTCTCGATAGTCAGAAAACTTTTTCGGCTCTGCCCTTCCCATATCCTTTAACACCCGGGCAGTCTCCTCCACCCGGTCTTCATATACATCGCAGAGCGCAATAAACTCCACATCCGGGTGCTCCGTATAGACATTTTTCAAAAGCTCGGCGCCCCTTTGTCCTAACCCGATTACAGCAAGATTGACTTTTTTCCCCATTTTGCTTCCTTTCCGACTTTATGCCATTCCAAATTCTTTACTCTATTTTCGTTTTTTCAGAAAAACTTTTATACTCTCTATTCATACCATTGGGCTTGCGTTCTATACATTTCAGAATACACTCCACCTTTGTTAATCAGTTCCTCATGAGTGCCTATATCATCTATAATGCCATCTTTCAACACTATAATCCGATCAGCAATTCTGGCAGCGCCAAGGCGATGTGTAATTATAATAGCAGTTTTTCCTTCGGATATTTCTTTGAAATTTTGATACATGAGACTTTCTTCAATCGGATCAATCGCAGATGTCGGTTCATCTAAAACAATGATGTCATGTTCACGGAATATTCCGCGAGCAATCGCAATTCGCTGCCATTGTCCGCCTGACAAATCCACACCCCCGAATTCTCTGGACAGCATGGTACTAAACCCCTGTGGGAAGGAATCACTGTTGACTAACAATTTGGCCCTTTCACAAACATGGTTTAGTTTAACAAGCTTATTGTAACAGCTATTATTGCTGCTTATGGTAATGTTTTCCTCCAGTGTTGTGAGATAGTGTTGGTAATCTTGGAAAACAGCGGCACAATTTTGATATATGCACCGTGAAGCGACTTTTTCGCTGTCAAGTCCACCAATACGGACGGTTCCTCTGTCCGGAACATATAAACCAAGCATAAGTTTTGCCAGAGTCGATTTTCCGGCACCGTTTTCACCAACGATGGATACGGTTTCACCCGGCTGGATTTTAAGGCTAATTCCGCGTATTGTCTCTGTCTGCGTATTCGGGTAACTGAAATGAACGTTGTCAAGAGTGATGCCTTTCGTTTTGTCGAAACTTCCTTCTTCTTTTGCATTTTCCGGAAGATCAATGAATGAATGGTAGTTCTGAATAGATACTGCGTATTGTGTAATCTGCCCCGAGAACATTGTAACCATCTCCTCAGCAAGCGCATACATCATATTTACAGATGCGAAGACAGCGGAAAAAGCTCCTGGAGAAATCACTTTTTGAATCAAACTGTTTACCAACATTAGAAGGATACCGATATATCCACCGATAGTAAACAGTCTCAGGGCAGCATCTATCCTAATATGTTTTTTTTCGGCAGTCAAAGTTTTCTGATTGATTAGGATAACTCCATCCTGATATAGCTGCATAAAGTGGTTTACGATACCAAGAATTCGTGTTTCTTTAAAAAACTTTCGATTACAGACGACTTGTTCATAATAATCAGTAGCTCGTCTGATTGGGGCAATCGCATCTTCCGCTTCGGAAAACAACCGAAACCGTATTACTTGGCCAAGAATGACCGGCGTAAAAATCAGCAGAACAATCAGAATCAGTATGGGTGAAATGTGCTGCAGGTACACCCCCAATAAAATGAAGTAAGGCACATAGAAGGTAAATACCATCAGAATCAGGCTGGAAGCAAAAAAACCATATTCCACGCCTTGCAAGGCCTTATTGAGCATATCAAGGAATTCCGGACGTTCGTAATCTATCGGTGAAATATGGGATGCTTTTATATAGATACGCTTGTAGAAATGACTGAGTATCTTAGGGGAAAGATGCTCGATATGGAAATTACTTAAACTGTTCGCAATCTCAAAAAATACTGTTGCCATGATAAGAAACAGAAGCGGTCGGAGTGACACGGACAACGGTGAGCCTGCAGCAAGCAGAGGAACACTGTCGAACAATTTTTCAGTACAGAGCATGACAAGAATATAACCGCCAGCATGCAAAACATCAAACAGGCAATAAAGCGTAGTCATTCCGGGGCTGATTCTGAACATATCGAATATCATTCTGCGAAAAACCAGATGCTTTTTCTTCATTGATACCAACTCCTTTGACTATCATACATTTCCTTGTACAGTCCGTCATATTGCATCAGCGTAGCGTGGGATCCCTGCTGGACAATATGCCCATCATCAAGAACCAGAATATAATCCGCTGTTTTTGTGGCACCAAGGCGATGTGAGATTAGCAATGTAGTTTTTTGCCGGCTAATATATTCAAAATCCCCATATATCTTTGATTCACTCATTGGATCCAGTGCTGCTGTCGGTTCATCTAAAATATACATGGGTGCAGGGGACAACATAACACGCGCAATGGCAAGCCGCTGCCACTGGCCGCCGGAAAAATCCACACCTTTTTCGTCAAGTTTTCCCAGGTGGGTATTCATCTTATCGGGAAGTGTTCGTATATTATCTGGCATGTTCAGCTCATCAAGAATTTTTTCTATATTCCGATCTGTATCCGGATTGCCAAAGTTTCTGATATCTCCAATTGCAATGTTATCCCGAAGAGAAATGTGATAACGGGCAAATCCTGAAATAGGACAGCAAAAAAACTCTTCAGTTCAGAAGCCGCATAGTTCTTTATCGATTTGTTGTTTATCAGGATTTCTCCTTCATAATCTGTATAAAGACCAGTTAACAGCTTGGTGAGGGTGGTTTTTCCGGCCCCATTTCTGCCAACAACCGCATAATGTCTTCCCGGCTCCATTTTCAGGCACAAGTCACGAAGCACCTCTTTTTCTGTGTTTGGATAGCGGAATGTAACGTGACGAAACTCAATAGATTGTAACGGAACAGGCGGAGCGGGTTCAGATGTAGCGCCCTCTGTTTCGGGAAGAGATGCGAAGTGCGTGATATCTTTGAAGAACTCTCTCTGTGTGGCAAATTCCTTAATGCGGTCTGAAAATTCCCAGGACATAATAGATATGATACCAATAGAGGCCTGTGTTAATGCAATAAACATGCCTACTGACACCTTCCCCTTTGCAACCGCCAATAGCAAAATGAGGTCAACCATAAACATGGCTAAAGACACAGTCAGATTCACAGCCTTCATACGAAGCATAGTATTGATTGTTACCTTCCGCTGAAGGTACTTTACTTTTTCAAATAATTTATTCCATTGCAGAATTAACCTCTCCTGATAATGGAACAAGCTGCGCTCCCTTGCAGAATCACGATTTGTCATGATGTCGCTAAGGTATTCATATCGAATCTTGTATTTTCCGGTTTCTCTTTCGGCTTCGTACTGCTTTTGTCCTCCCTTGATTCCCAGAATCATAATAGGCACAGACAAGATAACGACAATAAACGCGGCCCACCAAGCACTGAACATCAGTGCACCAAGAAAACCAAGAATTTGAACTCCCATTCCAATCAGTTCAACACTGTTTTGAAACCCTATAGTCATTCTGTCTTCGAGCTTGTTATTAATCCGCTGAAACAGCTCCCATATTTCCTCGTTTTCAATACTCTCGTAGGTCAGTCTGGCACATTTTTGAATGATCGCTGTATGAAAATGAGCCCGAATCCCATTTTGGACATGTTTCATACACAAAGCGGCTAGGACTTTACAGATTCGGGCATATACAATAATTCCGCTTAGCATAAGAATAGGAAGGAGCAATTCCTCACGAGAACTTCTTCCTGACAGATATGACAAAGCCTTTTCAATAAACAGAGCATTCACTGCAATCTGTATTGTAGGTGTAATATATTCAAGAAGTCTAATAAGCGAATACAAGACAGTACTGCGTTCACTGCTTTTGTATGGAATCAGAATATTGTCCCATGATGTGTACTGTTTCTTGGAAAGAATCATATTGGTTCTTCATTCTCCTTGTCTTTACCGAAACGATTTTCAGAACTTACATACGCGCTGCAACTTTAGTATGCCTAGGTTAGTACTTTACTCCTTATGTTCCTGTATATCTCTTTTTCTGTTCTAGTAATACAATATGAATCGATGGGCTACGAATATTATTTTATAGAAAAAAGAGAAGTCACCCGCTTTTAACAGGCAACTTCTCTATATCAACGCACTGTATCATCGGCACCTTATCTTTTTAGCGCTTAGTCGTTCTCATTTAACCACTTTAAGAGAATCTCCTTGTACTTGGGACCTTCGTCCACAAAGCACATATGTCTGGAGTAAGCAAAAAGCTCCCACTTTGCATTCGGAATCGCATCATACATCATCTTAGCGATATAGGGAGAGCAGAGGTCTTCCGCACCGTCACAGATTAAGGTCGGATAAGCAAAGCTGTGCAGCTTCTCCATGTAGTTATAATCCTTAAGCGTTCCTGTCGGTGTAAATTCATTCGGTCCCCAACCTACTACATAAGGCTCAACTCCGGCCTTCTTCTTTCTGGTCAGACACTCCGGAGAATCTTCGTTGATTACGCCGTAGCAATATTTCTCCATGAAAACATTGATTGCTGCAAGGTAGTCGGGATCGTCGTAATTTCCTGTATCCTCCGCCTTCTTAATAGCAGCCTGCTGCTCCGCGGTCATATAGCTAACACGACGCTTCTGCTCACTCTCCCAGATGGCATTGTAAGGAAGGGTGGAAGAAAGCACGATACTCTTTACGCCCTTTGGTGCATAGTCGCAGCCATAGATGATAGCCAGCATTCCGCCCCAGGACTGTCCGAGAAGATGCACCTTATCGAGTCCCAAATGCTCACGAAGAGCCACAAGCTCATTTGCCCAAGTTTCCTTCGTCCAAAGCTCCGGATGTCCGTCCACGAAAGAGTTTCCGCATCCGATCTGGTCGTACATGATAATCTGTCTGTTGTCTCTGTCAGCCAAATCATCCAGTACCTCGAAATAGTTGTGGGTGGATCCCGGTCCACCGTGTAATAAAAGTAAGGGTGCCTTATCCGGATTCTTCTCTCCTACAATTCTGTAATATGTCTCATATCCCAAATAGGGCATTGTTCCTTCAGTAATTTTAGCCATTGTCTCTCTCCCTCTTTTGACAAAATCTCTTTTCTATAGCATTTTGTCGAGTTTGTTAATTTTTTATCACAGATGTGACTATAGCTCCGCCTTTGCAAGTATAGTCTACTTGCTTTCCGCATCAGCTATAGTCACGCTATCCTTTTATTCTGTTTTATTCGCTTTCTAGTATACAGATTGAATCTTCCCTGACGAGTTCAATCTGTCGAATGCAATCTGTCAAGCTCATTTAAGCTCTACAGATTTTACTCTGCAACTACAAGGCTTCCGTCTTCCTTCACTACAAGAAGGTCCTTGGTGTAGTGGTTTAAAATCTTGCATCCGTCTTCTGTAATGATTACGAGGTCCTCTACACGAACACCGATATTCTCCTCCGGAATATAGATACCCGGCTCTACGGAGAAGCACTGTCCAACTTCGATGATTTCTTCATTTACGGAAGAAACGTCTCCAACTTCATGGTCTTCGATTCCTGCGGAGTGTCCGGTTCTATGCGTAAAATACTGTCCGTAACCCTTCTCTTCGATATAGTTACGGCAAGCAAGGTCCACATCACACATTCTGTTGCCCGGCTTTGCCATAGCGATACCCTTTAAGTTCGCATCACGAACAATCTGGTAAATCTCCTTATGTCTTTCGCTAACTTCACCGATAAATACGGTTCTGGTCATATCGGAGATATAATCGTTTAACACGCCGCCGATATCAAGGATTACGCAATCTCCCTTCTTTCCCTTGCTGTCATCCGTTACATGGTGCGGATCTGCGGCACCGTGTCCGTATGCGGTAATCGGGTCAAAGGATACACCGGAGCAACCGTGCTTCTTAAAGAGATCTCTGGTAACGGCATTTAATTCCTTCTCGGAAAGTCCCTTCACAACATAAGGAACAAGCTCTTCCATAACCTTATCGTTTACAAGAGAGGACTCAATCATCAGCTCCTGCTCTTTCTTACTCTTAATCTGACGAACCTTATCTACGATAACGGAACCGTTCACGAAAGAGCTTCCTGCCTTTAATTCCTGGAGGCGTAAAAGGAAACGGGACGGCCAAGTCTTATCGATACCGATCGGCTTATCCTTCTCAATCACGCCGGAGAGGATCGCAACAGGATCTTCCGTGTCGTCAAAATAAGTAATCTCAACGCCTAAGTCCTTCTCCTGCGGAAGCATACGATTTACGAAAAGGTGCTTCACGCCCTTCGTATTAATATATAAAGCGAGCATTCTTTCTCCCGGAATAATCCACTTTCCTGTTAAGTAGAAAATTGCAGGAGGGTCTGTAATAATCATCTGTGATAAATCACGCTCTTCCATCTTCTTTAAAATGCGCTGTAACTTTTCCTGATCCATAGCTTTTCCCTATTCCTTTCCTGAATCTGCTTCCATCTCTTCCGCGGTGCGGACAATTCGGATTTTTTAATCTTTCATGTCTCTTAGCATCAAAAAAAATGCCGCCGCATAGCTACTATGTAGAATTTTACGCCATTTTTTTCACAAAGTATAGTGCTTATTCCAAAAGCAACTATAAAAAATATTAGCAAATGCTAAATACCGCCTTTTATAGTTCAAAATATCAGCTTATCTCTGTACTCTTCCGGAACTGTCTCCGCCGGCAAGCTTCTCCACTTCGGGAACCGTGACCATATTGTAGTCGCCTTCGATACTGTGCTTTAGTGCGGAAGCCGCCACGGCAAACTCGAGTGCCTTTCTGCCGGTATCCCCTTTTAAGAGAGAGTAAATGAGTCCTGCCGCAAAGCTGTCTCCTCCTCCGATACGGTCTACAATATGCACCGGATAAACCTTCGAGAAGAGACATTCCTTCCCGTCATAAAGAAGGCCGGACCAATCATTGTCCGAGGCACTCTTACTCTCTCTAAGCGTAATAGCCACTTCGGAGAATCGGAACTGCTCCATGAGCTTCCGGGCTACCTCCTCGTAGCCTTCCTTGTTTAACTTTCCGGTATTGACATCCGTTTTATCCGCTTCGATTCCGAAAACAATCTTCGCATCCTCTTCATTTATAATAATCATGTCAATGTATTCGCTAAGAGCCGTCATAGCCTCTCTTGCCGCTTCTTTTGTCCACAACTTACTGCGATAATTGACGTCACAGGAAATTTTCACACCTTTTTCTTTGCCACCTGACAGGCTTCTTTACAGATTTCCAGTACATTTTCGGAAAGGGCGGGGGTGATGCCGGTAAAATGGAACCACTCCGCACCGCTAAAGATGCTTTCCCAATCAAAATCCTCTTTCTTTGCTTCGGAAATAGCGGAATGTGCTCTATCATAAGTACAGATGCTGGGGACGCTGGGAAGCGCCCTTCTCATTAAAATAGATCCCTACTCTGTCCCCTCCGCGCACAACCTTCGAGGTATCCACCCCGTATCTTCTAAGAGAGTTGATTGCCGCCTGTCCGACCATATGTGCAGGAAGCTTCGTAACATAGGCAATATCCACTCCGAAATTCGCAAGAGAAACCGCTACATTCGCTTCCGCTCCGCCAAAGCTGAACTGCACTCTTTCCGCCTGAATAAAACGCTCATAATTATAGGGCTGCAGACGCAGCATGATTTCTCCAAAACAGACTACCTTTGACATGAATACCTCCAACTATTCTCTATCTGATTTTTCTTTAAAACTATCTAATTGCATTGAAAATGTAATACTCACCCTATATCTATTCATCTATGCATTTCTTGCTTCTTTGATAATGGCAACGGATTCCTCACAAAGTCTTGTGATTTCCTCCCATTCTCCGTCTTCAATCAATTTGTCCTTTACCATGTAGCTTCCGCCGCAAGCGGCAATAAGAGGAGAAGCCATGTATTCTCCCAGGTTCTTCAGAGAAATCCCACCGGTCGGCATAATCTTAAACATGGGGAAGGGACCTGCAAGAGCTTTAATCATAGAAAGACCTCCAAGCTGCTCCGCGGGGAAAAACTTCAAGAGCTTCAGGTCAAACTTTAGTGCCTTATGGTACTCACTGGCAGAGCTTACTCCGGGGTAAATCGGAATATTCTTCTCCTGTGCATAGCGAATCAGCTCCTCATCAAAGCCGGGAGAAACCACAAATTTTGCACCGGCGTCCATGGCTCTGTCTATCTGCTCCGTCGTGGTAACCGTACCGGCTCCAAGGAGCATTTCCGGAACGGCCGTACTCATAAGGCGAAGCGCCGTGTCGGCTCCCTCCGCACGAAATGTTACTTCTCCAATCGGAATCCCCCCCTTACAAAGGCTCTTCGCTAAATTCACGGCATCTCTTTCCGGATTCTTCAGCTTGATTACCGGAACAATGCCGACCTCGCTGATTCTCTCTGCAATACTGTCCATTTCCACTTCTCCTTTCAACACCTATAGCTATTGCAAAAGGCATTGCAAAAACTTTTTTACAAGCCACTTCAAAAGCCATTCCAAATAACAATACAAAGCCATCCGCAAGCTATCTCAAAGATATCCTTGATTGTACCATTTAAACAAAAAAACTTCTATTCAAATCTGAAAAAGAGAAATTATTTTCCTATTTATTTTCACAAACAAGCTGTCTCAGGCTTCGCCTGCGCCACTTGTTAAGAATGAAAGAAAAACAGAGCATTCCGATTACTCGGAGCGCTCTGTCTTTAATTCATCATCTCGCAATGCTTGCAATTTCTTGTTTGTAATGAGCATTGCGCTTAAAGTGTTGCTATCTTCTTACTTCTCGATATCCATGATACGATCCTGTCCGCGCTTCTCCAGCTCTTCCAGGACCTTTGCAGGATTCTTGAACTTCTCTAAAAGAATCATAGCTGCAATAACATACGGCTTGAAGGAAGCTTCCTTGTAAAGAGGATCTCTGTAACGATCGAATACGGAAGCATCTACTTCCCCTTCCTTGCAGGATACGCCAGTGATGTCAGCCGGTAAGCAGTGCATGTAGAGAGCCTTTCCACCCTTGGTCAGCTTCATCATCTCTTCTGTACAAGCCCAATCCTTGTGCTGAGCGTTCTGTGCAAGAAGCTCCTTCTCCAGAGCCTTGATGCCCTCTGTATCGCCCTCTCCGTAAAGGTTGGTTCTCTTCTCCATCGCTGCGAACGGAGCCCAAGACTTCGGGTAAACGATATCCGCATCCTTAAATGCTTCCTTCATATCGTTGGTTACCTTAAAGGATCCGCCGGACTCCTTGGCATTCTTCTTAGCAACATCCACAACATCACCCATTACATCATATCCTTCCGGATGAGCAAGAACAACTTCCATGCCGAGTCTTGTGAAAAGACCGATTACACCCTGCGGAACGGAAAGTGGCTTTCCGTAAGAGGGAGAGTAAGCCCAAGTCATAGCGAGCTTCTTACCCTTTAAGTTCTCGATTCCGCCAAGCTCGTGGATTACGTGTAAAGCGTCTGCCATACACTGTGTCGGGTGGTCGATATCGCACTGTAAGTTCACAAGAGTCGGTCTCTGCTCGAGAACGCCGTCCTTGTTTCCTGCCTCAACAGCTTCCGCAACTTCGTGCATGTAAGCATTTCCCTTACCGATATACATATCATCACGAATACCGATCACGTCTGCCATGAAGGAAATCATGTTAGCAGTCTCTCTAACGGTCTCACCGTGCGCAACCTGAGACTTTCCTTCATCCAAGTCCTGAACCTCTAATCCGAGAAGGTTACAAGCGGAAGCGAAGGAGAAACGAGTTCTTGTTGAGTTATCACGGAATAAGGAAATGCCAAGTCCGGAATCAAAAACCTTCGTAGAGATATTTCTCTCTCTTAAGTTTCTGAGTGCGTCTGCTACATCCCATACTGCCTTTAACTCATCATCGGACTTTTCCCATGTAAGGAAGAAGTCGTTCAAATACATATCATCGGTCTTCAGTCCCTTAATTTCCTTTACTAACTCTTCAAATGCTTTTTTCTTATCCATTTTTTCTCCTTTAAGGCTCAGCCTTGTTTTAGTTTTTATGATTTGGCGGGCTTTTACACCCGCCATAATTACCTACTACCTACGCTCTACAATGATTTTCCTTTAGGAAATATTAGTCGCAATAATACTGCGGAAGTGCTGCGTAGAATGCTGCACAGGTTACCAAGTCTTTCTTCCAGGTAATCTCGTTCGGTGCGTGTGCCTGAGCCTCAGCTCCCGGTCCGAATCCGATAACGGGAATACCGTTTCTTCCCATGATGGAAACACCGTTTGTGGAGAAAGTCCACTTGTCAAGAAGAGGTCTCGGCTCTCTCTCTGCCACTGTGTCCACTTCACCGATTCTCTTCTCACCGAAAAGATCCTTGTAAGCAGCAACGGAAGCCTTACATAACTTGTGATCCTCCGGAAGTACCCATGTCGGGAAGTAGCACTCGATTGGATATACGCAACCGGTGAAGGAAGGACGATCATAGTTGTACATGGAAACTACTACATCCTCGCCGTACTTCTTTACTGCAGGAAGCTGTCTGATTTCCTCAAGGCAGGACTCCCAAGTCTCTCCGGCAGTCATTCTTCTGTCAAGAGATACAGCGCAGCTATCCGCTACTGCACAACGAGAAGGAGAAGTGAAGAAGATCTCGGAAGCGGTAACCGTTCCTCTTCCTAAGAAACGAGCCTCTTTCCACTGCTCATTGTACTTCGGATTTAACATCTTAACCAATCCGCGGATAGAAGTAGACTCTGCATCGCCGTTGTTGTTTAATGCACGAACATCGGAAAGGATGTCAGCCATCTTGTAGATTGCATTGTCTCCTCTTTCAGGAGCGGAACCGTGGCAGGAAACACCCTTCACGTCAATGCGGATCTCCATACGTCCTCTCTGTCCTCTGTATAATCCGCCGTCAGTAGGCTCGGAAGATACAACGAACTCCGGACGAATCTTATCTTCGTTGATGATGTACTGCCAGCAAAGACCGTCACAGTCCTCTTCCTGTACCGTTCCCACTACCATAACACGGTACTTATCGTTCAGAAGTCCCATGTCCTTCATAATCTTTGCAGCATATACAGCAGAAACGGTTCCGCCAAGCTGGTCGGAAACACCTCTTCCACCGATCTTGGTGTCATCCTCGTATCCGTCGTATGGATCAAATGTCCAGTTTGCTCTGTTTCCGATTCCTACGGTATCGATATGTCCGTCGAAACAGATCAGGGTCTTTCCGGATCCCATGAATCCCATTACGTTACCCTGCGGGTCAACCTTAACCTCATCGAAGCCAACCTTCTCCATCTCATTCTTGATAGTCTCAACGTGTTTTGCTTCGTCAGCGGACTCTCCGGGGTTCTTTACGATTGCTCTTAAGAAAGCACTCATGTCCGCCTTATAGCCTTCTGCTCTCTTCTTAATCTCCTCCAATACATCCTTACTTAACTGTCCCATTTTTTTCCTCCTTATTTTTAAAAATGAACCATCTCTTTACAGGAGTCATCGTGCAATCCTGCACGTTACTCGTTATGAATGCGGCATCATGGCCTATCCACGCTACTCACTATGAATGCGGCATCATGGCCTATCCACGCTACTCGTCGTGAATAGCAACTTTACTTTCGAAAAGCCCAAACGAAAACTTATTTTTCCTTTGCTTCCCAGATGATATTCTTCCAACGTTCGGGATCCGTATCCCCCTCTGTATTGAAGCAAAGAACTTTACTGTTCTCATTCAGCTGTAACTTTTCTCTTAAATCCTTGAACTCATCTTCCAGCATAATGGTCGCCAATGCACCGAAACCTGCTGCCCCGGACTCTCCGGAATAGACCTGATCGTCTCCCTTTAGCGGAGCGTTCAGCATTCTCATTCCTCTTGCAGCAACGATATCTTCTGCAGAGATAAAGGCCTTTGCATGGTTCTTTAAGATATCCCAAGACGTGATATTCGGCTCTCCACAAGCAAGACCGGCCATAATGGTAATCATATCGCCGTCAACAATGCGGATATTTCCGTCATTTGCCACAGCACCCTTGTAAAGACAATCCGCAACAGAAGCCTCAACCACAACCATGATTGGAGGATTCTCCTTATAACGGTTAGCAAAATATCCTACAACTGCACCGGCCAAAGAACCGACACCGGCCTGCACGAAGACGTGTGTGGGTCTTTCTCCCAGCTGGTCGGCAGCCTCATCCGCCATGGTTCCGTATCCTTCCATAATCCATGCCGGAATCTTCTCATAGCCTTCCCAAGCCGTATCCTGTACCACGATTCCGTGCTCTTCCTTCTCGGCAAGAGCCGCCGCCTGTCTTACACACTCATCATAGTTCACATCGGAGATCCATGCTTTGGCATTCTCCGCCTTAATATGATTCAGACGAGTCTCGGTGGAACCCTTCGGCATAATGATAACGCAGTTCTGCTTTAACTTGTTTGCAGCCCAAGCCACTCCTCTTCCGTGGTTTCCGTCGGTAGCGGAGAAGAAGGTTGCTGTTCCGAACTCTTCCTTCAGCTTGTCGGATGTCAAAACACTATAGGGAAGCTCGGAAATATCCTTTCCTGTTTCCTCTGCAATGTAACGCGCAATGGCATAAGAACCGCCAAGTACCTTGAAGGCATTTAAGCCGAAACGGTAAGACTCATCCTTTACATAAACATTGCCCAATCCCAGATACTTCGCCATATGGGGAAGCTTGCACAACGGGGTCTTTGTGTACTGCGGGAAACTCTCATGGAAGGTTCTTGCCTTCTTTACTTCTTCCATCGACATAAGGGGAAGATTCTTATCCTCTGTCTTTGGCATTTCATTGATTTTCCACTTTAACTCCTGCATCTTTTTCCTCCTAAAACTACGTTAACCTTACTCTTTATGTTTATTTCTCCTCGAAAATGGATGGAGAAGAATGCTCTAAACAACTGTTTTGTACCGAGAATCAAAATCCGGCACTGTTTCCGCTCTTCCATTGTAGCAATCTTAAATGAAAACCTTGATGCTTCATCAGTCTAGCGCTTACTTTGGTCTATATAGCTGTACAAAGTGAATTTACTGATTCCGAAAAAACTGGAAACCTTATCCCCGGATCTTGTAATCAGAAACGCTCCTGCGTCCCGCAAAAAGTGTATTGCCTTAATCTTTTCTTCTTTATTCATAAGGGCGGGCGGTTTGCCGATCTTCTTCACACTCTCATTGATAAGATTGTCCAGAAGATCATTTACATTAAGGGGAATCCTGCCTTCGTTTTGCTTTTCATCTTTCTCGACCGTGGTAATGGCCTGCAGTGCCGCATCTACATTCATAAGGGCAGTTACGTCATAATTGATTCCCATAATCCAGCGATACTTCCCACTGTCATCCTTTAGGAATATCGTGGATGATTTTAGGATTCTGCCGTCCTGTGTTTGAATGCGGTAGCCCAAGTGGTCCACGATACACTCGCCCTTTCCAAAGCTTCCAAAGTTTCCAACACCACTTTGGATGCTCCGTCTCCCACACTCCGTCCTGTAACATGACCGTTAAGGATAAAGACAATCGTATGCTCTAAATCTTTTTTACTGATATCATGGATGCAAACCTCACAGTCCCTTCCAAAATGACGGGCAATTCCATGTGCAGTCGTTACCAGCATTTCCAAGCTGTTTTCCTGTTCCAATCTTCTCCTCCTTCCCTTCGTTTTTTTGATGAAGTAGACATCTCTTCATTTGTCAAGCTAAATAATTTTCATATTTATCTTAACACTTATTTTTTTCTTTGCAATGCTTTTTCCAAAATTTTTTTTAGTTTAATAAAAAATTTTCTGAATCGTCTTGCACTTGTCTAAAGTGAATGATAAAATCGCTTTATATATATAATTTCTATATAAACTGTATACAATTTATGTAGTCAAGGAGGTTTTATTCTATGCTTTTACTGGGAAATGGTCGTGTTTTTACCCGAGACGGGAACAGTTCTTCTTATGAGAACGGAGCTGTAGTGACAGAAGGAAATACCATACTGGAGGTCGGGGATTTCCATGAACTTCGAAACAAGTATAAGGATGCAGAGTTTATTGATGCAAAAGGGGGACTGATTCTTCCCGCATTCATCAATACCCATGAGCATATCTATTCCGCTTTGGCAAGAGGTCTTTCCATAAAAGGCTATAATCCAAACGGATTTTTAGAGATTTTAGATGGACTTTGGTGGACCATTGACCGGAATCTGGACAATGAACTCACCAAGATTTCCGCAGAGGCTACTTATTTAGAGTGTATCAAGAACGGTGTGACCACCATTTTCGATCACCACGCTTCCTTTGGAGAAATCAAGGGCTCTCTCTTTGCCATTGAAGAAGCCGCAAGAGAGTTCGGCGTGCGTTCCGTTCTTTGCTATGAGATTTCCGATCGTGACGGAAAAGAAAAGGCGGATGCCGCAATTAAGGAAAATGTTGATTTTGCCCGTCATGCTCTCTCCCAAGCCGACGATTTCATTGCCGGCATGATGGGAATGCACGCAAGCTTTACCATATCCGATGAAACCATGGAAAAGTGCCGCGCGGAGAAACCGAAGGAAATCGGATACCATATCCACGTAGCTGAGGATATCTTAGACCTTCACCGATGCTTAAAAGAGCACGGCAAAAGAATCGTGGACAGGCTCTATGACTGGGATGTTCTCGGAGAGAAAACACTCCTTGCGCACTGCATTTATGTAAATCCGCACGAGATGGATCTGATTCGGGATACCAATACCATGGTGGTTCATAATCCGGAATCCAATATGGGAAATGCCTGCGGCTGTCCTCCCACGATGGAAATTGTACATAAAGGGATTCTTACAGGATTAGGTACAGACGGATACACCCATGATATGGTAGAATCCTGGAAGGTGGCAAACATCCTTCACAAGCATCATCTCTGTGATCCGGGTGCTGCTTGGGGAGAGGTTCCCGAGATGCTCTTTAACGGCAATGCCAAGATTGCAAATCGTTATTTCAAGAAGAAACTGGGTGTTTTAGAAAAAGGAGCTTCCGCCGATGTTATCATTATGGACTACATCCCGAACACACCGCTGGATAGCAGCAACTTGAACGGCCACATGCTTTTCGGAACAAACGGTCGTTTTGTAACCACCACGGTTGGAAACGGAAAAGTACTCATGAAGGACAGAGAAGTCCTCTGTGTAGATGAAGAAAAGGTACTTGCACGTAGTAGAGAAGGTGCAGCAAGACTGGCAAAGAAAATTAACGGATAAAAATTCAAAAATAACAAAGTTATTCTTATAGAAGAAAAGGGTAGCTGAGAACCCTTTTCCTTCTGGGAACTTTGTTCGCAACATTCATGGGCCATTCTTGGTCAGGCAAGAATACCCCATCAGGGAAAAGCCTTCCTGCAAAAGAAAAGATCGGGCAAAGAGGAATGCCCGACTTCCTTAGGAAGGCAGATTCCCATAAAGGAGATTTTATGAGCGATATTATGACCCCGATTCCCTTTGACAGGCTGATGAATCGTATTTTAACGGAGCATCAGGAGGGAGCTGTTTTTGGTATGCAGAAATGCTACCAGGCAAAAAACCTTCAGCCAAACACTCTTTTTGGCAGAAAATTAGAAGGACAGATTGGACCCGCTGCAGGACCTAACACCCAGCTTGCTCAGAACATCGTAGCTTCTTACTACGGCGGAGCTCGTTTCTTCGAGTTAAAGACCGTACAGAAGATGGACGGTAGAGAGCTTGCCGCTTGTGTAGCAAAGCCCTGTATCACAGCAGAGGACGAGTGTTACAACTGTGAGTGGTCCACAGAGCTTGAAGTACCGCAGGCCTATGCAGAGTATGTAAAGGGCTGGTTTGCTGTAAGGTGATGGCGAAGGAGTACGATTTAGGAGATCCCGATGCTTTCCAGTTCAACATTTCCGTAGGATATGATCTGGAAGGAATCAAGCTTCCCAAGGTTGACCGTTTCATCAACGAAATGAAGGACGCTAAGGATACCGAAATCTTTAAGGAGTGTAAGGCATGGCTTCTTGCAAACCTTGACCGTTTTAAGAAGGTGACTAAGGAAGATGTAGAGGCGATTCAGTCCGAAATTATCAACAGCGTAACCGTTTCCACTCTTCACGGCTGTCCTCCTTCCGAGATTGAGGCGATTGCTTCTTACCTGATTCAGGAAAAGCATTTGCATACCTTCGTAAAGTGTAACCCTACTCTTTTAGGCTATGAAACCGCTCGTGCAATCTTAGATGAGATGGGCTACGACTACATCGCCTTCACAGACTTCCACTTTAAGGATGATCTTCAGTACAGCGACGCCGTACCGATGTTACAGCGTTTGCAGGAATTGGCAAAGAGCTTAAACTTAAACTTCGGTGTAAAGATTACCAACACTTTCCCGGTAGATGTGAAGAACAACGAACTTCCTTCTCAGGAAATGTACATGTCGGGAAAGTCTCTCTTTGCACTTTCCATGTCCGTAGCAAAGATGCTGACCAGAGACTTTAACGGAAGCCTTCGTATCTCCTTCTCCGGCGGTGCGGATTACTTCAACATTGAGCGCATTGTAGAAGCCGGAATCTGGCCTGTAACCATGGCAACCACCCTCTTAAAGACCGGCGGATACCTTCGTTTCATCCAGATGGCTGAGCTTTTAGAGAAGAACCTTGCAAAGCCTTGGGAAAAGGTAGACCTCTCTTTAGTAGAGAAAATGATTGCAGATGCTAAGAAAGATAAGCACATGGTTAAGCCTGTGAAGCCGCTTCCGAACAGAAAGTCCGAGAAGAAGGTTCCTTTGGTAGATTGCTTTACCATGCCTTGCCGTGACCGTTGTCCAATTCATCAGGATATCACAAGCTATGGCCGCTTGGTCAATGAAGGCAAGTTCAAGGAAGCTTTAGAGGTTATCTTAGACAAGAACCCGCTTCCTTTCATGACCGGAAACATCTGTACCCACACCTGTCAGTCTGCTTGTACCAGAAATCATTATGAGACAGACGTACAGATTCGTACCAACAAGTTAATCGCTGCAAGAGGCGGATATGACACGGTTCTTCCCGGCTTAAAACAGGAAGCTTCTGTTCAGAAGAAGGTTGGTGTTATCGGAGCAGGCCCTGCAGGTATCTCTGCCGCTTTCTTCCTGGCAAGAGCAGGCGTAGAAGTTCATGTTTACGATAAGGACGCTGTAGCCGGCGGTGTAGTGGCGAACGTTATTCCGGGCTTCCGTATCCCTGCTGAAGAAATTCAGAAGGACGTAAACCTGGCTAAGCAGTACGGCGCTCAGTTCCACCTTGGACAGGAAGTGAACGATATTGATGCTTTCCGTAAGGAAAATAACTTCGACGCAGTAATCCTTGCTATCGGTGCCCACAAGGAAGCTCCCCTTGTTCTGGAAAAGGGAGAGGCTTACAATGCCCTTCACTTCCTTGCTGACTTCAAGGCACAGGACGGCAAGGTAAACTTAGGAAAGAACGTTGTTGTAGTAGGTGCAGGAAACACCGCTATGGACGTTGCAAGAGCCGCTAAGAGAAATGCAGGTGTAGAAAATGTTTACCTGGTTTACAGAAGAACAAAGCGCTACATGCCTGCGGATCAGGAAGAATTGGAAGAAGCTATCGAAGAAGGCGTAAACTTCCAGAGCTCCTTGCTCCATTTACCCATGAGAACGGCAAGTTACTTTGCCACCGCATGGTACTTTCCGATGTGGATGCTTCCGGAAGACGTTCCGTTAAAGAAAGCGACGAAGTGGTTGAGGTTCCCTGCGATACCGTAATCGCTTCCATCGGTGAGAAGGTAGACGGTGCTTTCTACGAGAAGAACGGCATTGCCGTAACCGACAAGGGACTTCCTGTATTAAAGAAGGAAACGAACGAGACTTCCGTAGCCGGCGTTTACGCTGCAGGAGACGGTGCCTTCGGCGCTTCCGTAATCGTAAAGGCTATTGCCGATGCTAAGCTTGCTTGTGAAGCAATTCTAAACAAGACCATCGGAACCGACCGTCCTTCCGAGACTACAGACGAGAAGATTTACGGAAAGAAGGGTAATCTTGTAGAGCCGGAGAAGGGATTAAATCCTGACAAGCGTTGTCTTGCCTGCGACCACATCTGTGAGAACTGCTGCGATGTATGTCCTAACCGCGCAAACTTCGCCATTAAGGTTCCCGGCGTAGAGATGCACCAGATTATCCACGTGGATTACATGTGTAACGAGTGCGGTAACTGTGAGACCTTCTGCCCATACGACTCCGCTCCTTACAAGGAGAAGTTCTCCCTCTTCCACAGAGCCGAGGAAATGGAAGATTCCACTAACGACGGATTTGCTTTCGTGGACAACGACGGAAATGCCATTGTACGTGTAGGCGGCGAGAAGATGAACTACAAGGTAGGCGATAAGAATACAAAGCTCTTCTATCGTCTGGCAGAAATTGTGGATACCGTTTACAACGATTACTCTTACCTTCTGATTTAAGAACATAAAAATAGGACTGTAGAAAGTTTTTTCTGCAGTGTAGGTCTGAAGCCGGGGCACGCTCTCGCTAACCTCGCCACGTAGCAGTACTAAGCTTCAAGCGTCGCTCGCGCTTGCTTTCAGCAAGTACTGACGGGCTCAGATTACCCCGTATTCAGACCTACAACTGCATGAAAAATCAAAACTCTTTCTACAGTCCTTTTTTATACTTTTTATTTCTTCGGGCGGAATGAGCTATAGTTCTTTCCGGCTTCCATGTTGATTCCTCTTGCTTTTGCCAGTTCCGATACGGTCACAAGCTGGTATCCTCTCTCTTTCAACGCAGGAATAATCAGCTCTGCAGCTTCTGCCGTCTGTCTGTAAATAGAATGCATCAGGATGATATCGCCATCCTTTACCTGTGACAAGACTACATTCACCGTATTTTTTGTATTTTTCGTCTTCCAGTCCAAGGTATCAATTGTCCATAAGATAGAAGGCTGCCCCGTTGCTCGTAAAGCAGGCTTTACACTCCCTGCCGTTGCACCATAGGGCGGACGAACCAAGCTTACAGACTGACCGGATTGATTTCTTAAAATCTCATTGGTCTTATTAATGGAGCTTTCTATTGCCGCCTGAGACAGCTTCGGAAGATTTTTCATGCTTATAGCTGTGATTTCCAATTTCATTTCCGGCATCTGCCACACGCTTTACCGTAGACGGAAATTTCGTTGCCTGTGTACCTACATAAAAGAAAGTTGCTTTGGAATTGTATTTTTTTGCAAGGCTGCAACGATTCTATCCTCATAGTTTCCCGGACCGTCATCAAAGGTCAATGCCACCATCGGCTTAGCCGGATCAATCTGACTGTTTCCCACATTTGCTGCAGCTTTTTCTTCGACCGGAGCTTTCTCTTCAACCGGAGTTTCCCCTTATTGACTACAGTGATTAGGATGCCATCGATATGCTTTCCCACTCCGACAGGATTACTGTCTTCGCCATTCTTTGCCCATGGCTGCCACTCTCCAAGAACCAGAGTACTGTAGTATACATCATATTTATCTTTTAATTCTCCATTCAAGAATACACGGATTCCTTCGAGGGGCATATCCTGTCCTTCTCCGATAGACTGCCCATTTTCATAGATGCCGGACCAACCGGTTCCTGAAATATTTACCTGATACTGAATGGTACCGGTCATCCCTTCCGGTTGATGCTTTAGACAGATCTTAATGCCCGTCGGATAGGCATCATTTCTGCTATGGCGCTGTGCGTCGTTGCTGTAATTTTGAAAACCGCTATCCCTATAATATAAGCTGTAATAGCTCTTTAATCTATGCACATTTTCTCTTGCATAGACGATTTTCCCAAAGAAAAATAGGCCAAGAACACATAAAAGCAAAGATAAAATAATCGGTCTTAATCTATTCCGATATAACGGATACTGTGCTGTTAAGCCGTTCCTTTCCTTTATACTTTCGGATATATTCCGAAGGATTTCTTTTCTTGTACTCTTCATTTCATTACTCCTTTGTATTATTGTATTGCTTTAACAATCTTTCACTTTTTCAATATGCTTTCTTTTTTCTCCTATTTTTCCCTTTGCCGTTTTCTACTACTGATTTCTTCTATTATCTTCTTCAACTTTCTCGCTCTTCACCCTTCACTCTTCATCCGGCATCATCTTAATCCGAAGCCTTCGATAAAAATCAGTCATACCCTTATCAGGCACTTAATATTATAGACAAGCTTCCTTCTTTATAGGTTACATCTTTATGTCTATATTCTTTAAGATTCATTTATTTCTTTGCTCCTTATTCTCCTTTTTCATATGTAAATCATTACTGCAACTTTAAAAGCGATGTGTAATCAACGCTAAGGTTTTGAATCCCGGCTTAGCCTCTTGGCTACATAAAAACAGCGTAGCAGTCATAAACTACTACGCTCAAAAAGTCTAACTTTTGGGGGTCACCTCAAAATCTCCCTCTTTTCCAATTCATAACAAATTGTGCTCACAAAGTGTGGAAATCTTTTTTTGAGAAATTTCATAGGAAAACATACAAACTTGTTCATCACACCAAGCTGCAAACCCAATTTTATTTCTTTAAGCTTTTACATCATCATAAAGGTGGCAGTATACAATATGGCCATTCCCCATATCCTTTTTTTCCGGAACCTGTGTCTTACAAATCTCCATACATTCCTTACAGCGAGTATGGAACTTACAGCCGGAAGGCGGATTTGCCGGAGAAGGAATACTTCCTTCCAGAATGATACGGCTCATCTTCGCCTCCGGATCCGGGATCGGAATCGCGGAGAAAGGGCCTTCGTATAGGGATGAAGCGGATTGGCAAAGAGGTCCTTTGTATCGCCGAACTCCACAATATTTCCAAGATACATAACACCAACCGTATCGGAAATATGCTCCACTACGGAAAGGTCATGGGAGATGAAGAGATAAGTCAGGTTAAATTTCTCCTGTAAATCCTCCAAAAGGTTAATAACCTGTGCCTGAATCGATACGTCAAGAGCAGATACCGGCTCGTCGCAGACTACGAACTCCGGATTCAGTGCCAAAGCTCTTGCAATGCAGATTCTCTGCCTCTGTCCTCCGGAGAACTCGTGTGGATACCTTCCCTTATGGAAGGGCTGCAGACCGCATTCATCCATGATTTTATCGATATATTCTTCATACTCGTTCATCGGAACGAGCTTATGCTCCTTTACTGCTTCTCCGATGATTTCGCCAACCGGAAGTCTCGGAGAAAGAGAGGAGAAGGGATCCTGGAAAATGATCTGCATCTTGGTACGCATTTCATTCATCTCTTTTTTAGAGATGTCATAGACCTCTCTTCCGTTAAAAAGAACTTGCCCTGCGGTCTTTTCTCCACTAAGACGTAAAATCGTTCTACCCGTTGTAGTCTTTCCGCAACCCGACTCTCCTACAAGCCCCATCGTGGTTCCCCTCTTAATATGGAAGGAGATTCCGTCGATAGCCTTTACCTGCCCGACAACGGTGTTGAAAAAACCTCCCTTAATCGGGAAATATTTTTTTAATCCGTTTACTTCCAGAATATTCTCTTCGTTATGAACAATAGGCGTGAAGTCTTTCATTTCGCTTTTTTCCATCATTTCCTCGATTTCTTCTTTACATTCTCTACAATTGAATTCGAATTACTTCTGTGCTTAACAAAGCATACAGTACCGACTCCCTTACAAAGCAGTTTTGACATAATCAAACATACACAAACAATCTCTCAGCTTTATAGTATCGTTCATTCTGCTTTGCTTCACAGTTTTCATCATAGAGATAGCAGCTGACTCTGTGTGTCTCGGATAACCAAATCTCACTCGGATACAGTCCGTCACAGCAAGGCTTCCGCTTATCACAACGGTCTCTAAAATAGCAATAGTTTGGCATATTAATCGGGTTTGGCACCTTACCGGGAATGGAATAGAGCTTATCCACTTCTCTTCCAACTACCGGCTTCGAAGCCATGAGGCCGATGGTATAAGGATGTGCAGGATTCGCAAAAATTTCCTTTGCAGTACCGGCTTCCACTACTCGACCGGAGTACATAACCACTACATAATCCGCCATCTCCGCAATGACACCAAGGTCATGGGTAATCAACATGATAGAAGAATTAATCTTATCCTTTAGCCCCCTTAAAAGATCCAGAATCTGCGCCTGAATTGTTACATCAAGGGCTGTGGTCGGCTCATCGGCAATAATCAGCTTCGGATTGCAGGCGAGTGCCATCGCAATCATAACACGCTGCCGCATACCGCCGGATAACTCATGAGGATACATATTGTAGACACCCTCACTGTTAGCTATACCAACCATCTCTAAAAGCTCTATTGTTCTTTTCTTAATCTCTTCTTTCGTCTTATAGATATTCTCGTGGAAGAAAAGTACCTCATCCACCTGGTCTCCAATCTTGAAAACCGGATTCAAGGAGGTCATCGGCTCCTGGAAAATCATGGACATGAAGTTTCCGCGAAGATGCTGCATAACATGCTCCGGAGTCTTCGTAATCTCATAGACCTTTTCCCCTGTATTTAAGCGAATGGAGCCTTCCACAACCTGTCCCTGCGGACGCTGCAAAAGCTGCATGAGAGAAAGACTGGTTACGGATTTACCGCAACCGGACTCTCCTACTACGCCGACCGTTTTTCCTAAAGGAACATCAAAGCTTACGGAGTCCACACTCTTTACGGTTCCCGCATCGGTGAAGAAGAAGGTATGGAGGTTTTCAAACTCTACCGCATTATTCAGATCCTTCATTTCCGTAAGATATTCACTTTCCGGAACATTTCTACGTCTGCGCTTCTTTTCCAGCTTGGATGTGATTGCTTTATTTTCTTTCGATATCCTCCGTGATTCCTTTGCGGAAAGATAACCGTCATTTCTTGCCATAGTTTTTTCCTCGATTCTATCGTTTCATCTTCGGGTCAAAGGCATCTCTTAAGCCATCGCCCACCAAGTTGAATGCAAGTACTGTTAAGAGTAAGCAAACTCCGGCCGGAACCCAAATAAATAGATAGTTACTCAGTACATACGTGTTATTTACATCGTTAATGATATTGCCCCAAGAAGCAAAGGGGAACTTTACTCCGAGTCCCAAGAAAGACAGAACCGCCTCTGTCAGGATTACACCGCCAAGACTCATGGTACAAGTTACGATGAGCTGCGGAATGACATTCGGAAGCAAATGTCTAAAAATACGGTGCACCGGCTTAATACCCGTAGCCTCTGTCGCGGTCATGAACTCCTGCTCACGAAGTGTCAAAATCTGTCCGCGGACAAGTCTTGTGATAGACGGCCAACCGAAGAAACCGAGTATAATCATCAAATAAAACATTCGAAGTTTCGGATCCACATGCATCGCATCCATTGCGGCACCGATGATAATATAGATAGGAATCGTCGGAATACAGTAGAATACATCCACTATTCTCATAATCAGATTATCAACCCATCCGCCGAAGTATCCGGAAATTCCGCCCATAATCATACCGATAATCGTCTCAATGATCACTACGACAAAACCGATATAGAGAGATACTCTTCCGCCATACATCAGTCTGGTCAGCATATCCATTCCATTCTTATCGGTTCCGAGAGGATGCGCCTTACTCGGCGCGGAATAGGTGTCATAGACCATCTGCTCTCTGGTTTGTCTGATGTTATATGCTTTTGACGGAGCATCATATTCAATGTTGTATACGGATTCTTTACCGTCAGCATCTTGATAGGTAAAGCTCTTACTGTCCGCTTGAATCTCCGACAGCAATTTCTCTTTGAATTCCTCAGATAGTTTTACGTCACTCATAATCGTATTGATAACGTAACGCCCTGCCGTTGCATACTCCTTCCCGTCTTTTTCCACGGTACCGTCCTCTGCAATGGTATAGTTTGCGCCGTCCAAACTAAAGGAACTTTCTTTATTGCTATACGCCTTTAAGATATTTAACTGCTCGGCAAAGCTCGGTGTTTCTGCACCGGTCGCTGTCACTAAGTCAATAGCGGCAAATGCAACAGGGTCCGAAGTGCCTTTTACACTTATAATATAGAAGTCTTTTCCCGCTTCTTCATAGGTAAATTCTTTATCCCCCGCCTTAAACTCGGTCTCTTTCTTTCCTCTTGCCAAGACAAACTGCGCCTGTGCCAGTGCCGGAAAAGCATCCTTTTCAGCCTGCTGATAACGAAGTTCCGTATTCACCTTTACACCGGCATACTTCTGGCTCTGCACATCCTTTCGATAAAAGAGCTGGGACTCCTTATAAGGAGAAATCGCGCCGCCCAGAAAGGAAAATAAAAACATGGCAAGCAAAACCACCATTCCAAGTACGGCAATGCTGTTTCTGAAGAAACGCTTGGCTACCATCGCACCTGGAGAAAGGGTCTTAACACGTCGATCATCATTCAGGGAATATTCAGCATTTGTATCCTCTTGTTCCTTTTCTGCAGTAGAGTCCTCTATCCTGCTATCCGAAGCAACAGCTTCTTCCACTCTTTGTTCTACTACAGCCTTTTCCGTCATGGTATTTTCTTCTACCGTATTTTCCGGCACGGCATTTTCTACTACTGTATTTTTTTCCATCTCAGACATCTTTACCCCCCTTCCTACGCAATACGAACACGCGGGTCAACTACCGCATATAAATATCGGTGATTAAGTTACCGATCAGAGTCAATGCGGCAATAAATACTAGGTAAAACATGGAGAACGGAATATCCCCGGAAATCATGGCTTGGTAAGAAATATAACCAATGCCGGGAATAGAGAAAAGCTGCTCTGTAATCATCGCTCCGGAAAAAAGAGCCGGAAGGGAAGTTCCCCAGATGGTTACTAAGGTAATCAAGGTATTTCTAAAAGCATGATGATACACAACACGACGCTCGGAAAGTCCCTTCGCTCTTGCCGTACGAATGTAATCGGAACTTAAAACCTCGAGCATATTTGTTCTGATATATCGCATATATCCACCGATACTCGCAATCAATAGGGTAATAATCGGAAGCACAAGGTGCAGGGCAATATCCCCTCTCTTTCCCATAGGGGAAAGGAAATCATAATTTCTGCCCACCAGCCCGTTTAAATCAAACCAGCCCAGTTTAACGGAAAAAATAAGTTTCAGTAAAGATGCCGTAAAAAAGGTGGGAAGAGAGATTCCCGCCAGAGCAACGACAGAAATAGCATTGTCTGCTGCAGAATACTGCTTTGTAGCTGCAATGATTCCGAGAGGAATCGAAATCAGCATCTCGAGAACCATCACAATAAGGCCCATCCAGAAGGAAACGCCCACTACCTCCGCAAACTTCTGGGTTACCGGAACAGTATACTTCCAGCTGTCTCCGAAGTCTCCGCGAATAGCCTTGGAAAGCCACGCAAAGAAGCCCGGAACAATCCCCTTATCCATTCCGTAGGTTGCTTCGAGCTGCTGCATCCACTCCTCAAAGGTCTTGGAACCCGGCTGCTGTGACTTCTGTCTGGCAATCTGCTCCAAATAAGAGGTAGGAAGACTTCTCATCAAAATATAAAGTAAAAAGGCCACGATGAATAAAATCAACACAGACCACAATAATCGTTTGATAATATACTTTTTCACTACAAACCTGCTCTTCCAAATGGCGGTAAAAGCCCGCATTATATCTGCTCAGTATCGGGAAAAACCGCATTCCTTTTTCTTCAGGAACGCGGTTAAAGCCCGAAACAAGATTTACGTACAAAACTAAGTTTTGTTCATTTTACTTCGACAGCTGTAAATTCTGAATCTCAAAATACCACTTATAGAAGGATGTCATATCCGGTGTAATGGTATCCACATTGATTCTCTCCGAGGAGAAAGTAGTCACTTCCTGTCTCTGGTAAATGGGAACTTCACAAGCCCAGTCAATGATGTTATCTAAGCAAGCCTTATACATGGTCTTACGATACTCCTGGTCAGTTGACTCTCTTGCCTGTAAAATCATCTCATCGAGCTTCGGATCTTCAATCTGATACATATAGTTGGATCCGCCGGGCTCTTTTCCGCCGTTTGCAATGTCGGAATAGTAAATCTGGAACATATCGGGATCCGGTGTAGCCTGCCATGCAGCACACCACATCTCAGCCTGCTTAGCCTGTAACTTGTTCCACATATCGGAAGAGTTGGAGAGGTCGTTTACAGTAAGGGTCATGCCGATATCAGCAAGGGCCTTCTTTGCCTCGGTTAAATCATGAAGGAGGGATGGTCACCGTTTCCGCCACCGCCAATCATAACCTCATATTCCATCTTTGCGCCTGCCGGTGCTGCAGTAATCTTTCCGTTTTCTACAGTGTAGCCTGCCGCCTCGAAGAATCCGAGTGCCGCCTGCTTCGCTGCTGCGTACTTATCTTCATCCTTCATATCGGAGGTATAAATCGGGTTCCCCTGAGCATCCTTGGAGAAGGCAATCTCATAGCCGTCATCGGTAGGCTGCGGAGCCGCCCAGGAGGTGTTGCTGATCGGGTAGTTGATTACACTTGCTCTATCTCCGTAATAAGTACTGATGGCAAGATCTCTATATGCAGAGAAAATGGTTGCAAACGCACGACGGAGGTTCTTCGATGCATCGCTTCCCGGTTCCTTATTAACAGAAACATTGTGGGTGTTGATACCGATATAGCCATATCCTAAAGCATCTACCGCTACTGTATGAACCTTATCTCCGGAAAGCTCTCCGTTACTGTTTGCCTTCTTGATGGCATCTGCCACTTCTGTCGTGAAAGAAGGTGCTGCAATATCCACTGTACCCGCCAAAATGGAGTTCAGTCTGTCCGCCTCACTTACGTAATTAACTCTAAAGTTCTTTACCTTCGGTGCACCGTCGAAGTATTTGTCATTTGCAGTAAAAGAAACTACACCGTTCTCATACTTTTCAAAAATATAAGTACCTGCACCAAGCGGCTTGGATGTCTTCTCCCTTATAGAAGAAAGATCGCCCTTCGGGAAGCCGAACTGATTCTTATCATAGTCGAACTTTGCCTTATCACCATAGTAATGAAGAGGTGCCACAAGAATAGCCAACTGATAAATCATCTGCGCATCAACCTTGGTAGCCACAATACGAAGCGTATTCTCTCCGGTCTTCTGGATACCGCTGATATTCGGAGCGGACTCACCGGTCTCTACGCCGACAGCATAGTCCTTGTAGCTTGGCATAAGTTCCGCAAACTGGGTTCCGGCGCTCTCTGCCGCACTCATCTTTGTTACGCTTCCGTCATACTTCTCGAGCATAGCATTAAAGAAGTCCATAGCCGTAGCATCATCCTTTAAGCCTTCATAGCCGTAGTTTGCCGCACAAGCCGCAATGGAATCGCCTTCCTTGTTCAGTCCGTTTGCTACACAAAGGTCTACGATTTCCTTTACAAAAGCATCAACCGCGGTCTTATAGTCCGCCCAGAAGGTCTTCTGCTGCTCTTCCGTCCACTTGGAGAAGTCGGTATTCTCTTCTCCTGCCGCAAGAATAAGATTAAAAAGTGTATCTACACCGCTTCTGTATTCCTTCATACCTTGAATCGGAGTAGAGAAAACGGTAGCATTTCCGTCATAGGTGGGGTCTGACAGTACGTAGAAAGAGAAGATAACATCATCTACAGTAAGAGGCTCTCCGTCGGAGAAAGTCACGCCGTCCTTCATCTTAATATCATAGTAAACGGTTCCGTCAGCGTTTTCTGTAACTTCAAGGTCTGCAATACCGTTGTAGGTATATTCCTGTCCGTTATACTCCCTCTTTTCGCCTTCGATGCCCTTGTAAACAATAGCACCGTTTCTATCCGTCGGAAACAATGGGACATTGACAATGTTGGTAATGTCCTGATCCGGAACGGTATCTGCAAAGAACGGAGAGAACTTTGCGTTAAAGTCGTCCGAAGCATATACCATAGCCTTGGAATCTCCGGAAGCCTCGGTTGTGGTGTTTCCGGTCTGATCGTCTCCCTTCTTTTCCGCTGTACCCTGGGAACAGCTTGCAAGAAGAGAAGCTGCCATCACTGCCGCAAGTAAGGAAGCGATGACTTTTTTGTTCTTTTTCATACTACAATCTCCCTTCTGAAAATGAAACGCTTTAGAATCTTTCTCCATTTAGACAAGATATCATGCGTCTTGTACACAACATCCATTAAAGAATGAAAGCGAAATATTTGAACCATTATAAAGTAAAAATAAATTTTTCACAATCTCCAATTGCAAATTACTTGCTTTGTTTTTAAGTAAAAACCTCGGGAACACGCGAAAAAACCCATCTGGACTAAAAGAATTACGCCTTCTATCAAAAAATTTTTATCCTCTTTTGCAAGGAGCAAATAGAGGATTTCTATAAATACAAAGGAAATCCCGAGGAAGCAAGAAATCGCCGCCCTTCCGATCAGACCTTGAAAATATTTCCTGTAGCTTCCTCCATCTATTGCATGCTCTACCACAGAACCATCTTCTCTATGCAGTGTTTTCCCCTTTGACTCATAGAGAAAGCTTCCCAGGCAGACTGCGCTAAGAAGCACCGCAATGGCTTCCAAGGCATAGGGAATCATCAGATATGCCGTTCGAGAAAGACCTGCCTTAGGGAAGAAGCCGGGAAGGAGCATCAGAGGAATCATAGGAAGGAAAAAGAGAACGAGTAATCTATTCTCCTTTTTCCTTTCTTCCGGACTTCTCTCATCACGATAGATCTTCTTTCGTTCCGCTATGGCTTCCTTGGAAAGAACACCGCCCCTATCATAGGGGGATTGAAACATCCCCATTATTCTATCCCCGTAAGGTCATAGTCGGAAAGGTACTTGGCCGCCGTTTCGCAGATTCCTCTTAAGCAGCTTTCCTCAAAGGGGCTCTCCATGCCGGCATTCTTCAACAGCTCTGTAAATACGACCGAACCGCCCTGTTTGGTGTAATCCATATAGTGTTTCCAAGCATCCTTCTGATCCTTCTGAATCTTATTCCAGAACTCCAGTGCCACAGTCTGGGCAAGGCAGTAATCAATATAGTAGAAAGGCATGGAGTAGATATGATGCTGTCTCTGCCATCCCTCTCCCTCACTATAGAACGGAATCTCTCCGTCGAGCTTTAACCACGGCTGATAAATCTGCACCAGCTTTTTCCACTCGGCGTGTCTCTCTGTTGGACTCAAATCCGGATTCTCATAGACGATATGCTGAAAATGGTCCACCATGGTGCCGTACGGGATAAAGGTTAAAGCCCCTGCAAGGTGAGAATAATTGTACTTCCTTGCATCCTTTCCAAAGAACGCTTCCGAAAAAGCCTCTCCAAAAAATTCCATAGACATGGAATGCACTTCACAGGCTTCCATTCCCGGCCATATCGTCGCAAAGGGAACACGGTCCCGATTCAAATAAGCCGCAAAAGCATGTCCGGCCTCATGCGTTATGACATCAATATCGTGCATGGTGCCATTAAAGTTCGCAAAAATGAAAGGTGTCTTATAATCCGGGATTGATGTGCAATAGCCGCCCCCCTGCTTTCCCTTTGTGGAAAGCAGGTCCATCAGCTCATCCTGAATCATATGATTAAAGAACTCGGAAGTTTCCGGAGAAAGCCAATCATAAAACTTCTTTCCGGCTGCAACAATTTCATCCGGCGTTCCCGCAGGCTTCGGATTTCCGGAGCGAAACTCCATTGCCGCATCCGAAAAACTCAAGGGATAAGACTTCCCGAGTCTCTTCGCCTGCTTTTCATAAACCTTTGCCGCAAGCGGAACAAGATATTTCTGTACCGCCTCACGGAACTTTTCTACATCTTTTTTGTCATAGCAGTTTCTCTGCATCCGGTAGTATCCAAGCTCTGTAAAATCCTTGTATCCAAGCTTCTTTCCCATCTTGCTGCGAAGTGCTACGAGTTCGTCATAGAGGCTGTCTAGCTCCTTTTGATTCTCCTTATACCACTGCCCCTCCGCCTTCCATGCGGAAAGTCTTCTGCTATCGTCCTTATCATTCTTAAAGGGAGAGATTTGGGAAATGGTATAGCTTTTTCCCTCAAATGGAATCTGTGCACTCGCAAGAAGTTTCTCGTAGGCGGTAACCAGTTCATTTTCCTTCTGTAAATCCGGAATGATTTCCGGAGAAAAAGTCTTTAAATCCATCTCGGCATTGGTAAAGACGATACTTCCATATTTCTTTTCAAAATCCTTCTTAAAAGGAGAAAGAAGCAAAGTCTTAATCCATTCCTGCTTATACTCCTGAATCTTCGGAGCCGCATTGTTCCAATAGTTCTCTTCTTCGTCATAGAACCGGTCTTCCGTATTGATGGAGTGACGTATATGGGTAAGATTCGCCATGGTTTCAATATGTTTCTGCAAGTTTTCGTTCTTTATAAACGTCGCATCCGCATCGGAAAAGTTCTTCGCATCTTTAAGCTCTTTTATGAGCGCTGTTGCCTCTTCCTCTATCTTTTCTACGGAAATGCGTTCATATTGCATATCTTTAAATTTCATCTTTATCCTCCCTATATCTTTACTATTGATTCTTCCCCAAAAGTACATCCATTCCAGTACATCCATTCTATTAAAAGCGCATACACTCCGATAATAAGACCATTTTTTAGGAAGGTCAAGAAAGTCTTGTAAAAGAAAAAAGCTCCGCCGGGCGAAGGGCGAAGCTCTTTTTTGCTTCCGCAGAATTTCGTTTATGCATTGAACTTGGAAATCCCGAGAGGCATGGTATGAAAATGTAGAAGATCTTACTTCTTGGTAAGGTACTTTCTAATATCGAGAGATGCCGCAATAAAGATAACAATACCGATGGCGATGTACTGCGCATTGGGGCTTACACCAAGGTATTGTAATGCGGTCTTTAAAAGTTCCAAAACTGCCACACCGATAAAGGCACTGGATACCTTGCCTCGTCCTCCAGTTACGGATACACCGCCGAGGGCGCAAGCTGCGATAGCCTCCATCTCATAGCCGAGACCGGTATTTACCGAAGCACCGCCGGCTTTTGCACCAAGCATATAGCCTGCCATTCCGTAGAATGCGGCAGCCTTTGCATAAATCATAACGAGAGTCATGTTAACGGGTACACCGGCAACCTCAGCAGCCTGTGCATTTCCACCGATAGCATACATGTATTTTCCGTGACGAGTCATGTTAAAGATGAACCAAGTGATACCTGCCATAAGGAGAGCCATCCAGATCAAGAAGCTTAAGCCCAGGAATTTTCCGGTAGAGAAGATGGTGTAGGACTCAACATATCCACCGAGCGGAGTTGCGTTCGTGAACAACAGTCCTAAACCGTAGATGATTTCCATCATAGCCAGAGTGGCAATGAAAGGCGGTACGGAGAGATAAGCGATGAACCAACCGGTTACCATTCCGAAAATCGCGCAAACCACCATAACAAGCAGTAAAACCACGAAAGGATTTAATGGAGTAATCTTTAAAAGGAAGCCGTTTCCAAGGGAAGCCCAAGGCTCCTGCTGGAAGAATCTTCCGGAGTAACCCACCTTCTGCAGTAAGGTACCGGCAAGGCAAGCACCGAAACCAATCATACGACCTGCGGAAAGGTCACAACCTGCCGTAATAACGCAACCTGCAATACCGAGTGCAATAACCAGACGATAGGACATATTGGCAAGCAGGTTCATGCCGTTATCCGGAGTCAAAAAGTTCTTTGTGGTCAGTCCTGTATAGATTACCAGGATAAACATAACGATAATGACACCGTTATTGATTAAAAAATCTGTAATTTTTTGTTTTTGTGTCTTTTGCATTTTCCCTCTCCCCTAGAACATAGTTGCAAAGTTCATGACATTTTCCTGTGTCATTTCTTCCTTATTATTAAGCTCACCTGTGAGCTTTCCGTTACACATTACGCAGATTCTGTCCGCCATACCGAGAAGCTCGGGCATCTCGGAAGAAATCATGATGATGGCCTTACCCTGTTTTGCAAGTTCTTCCATAATCTCATAGATTTCATGCTTTGCACCGATGTCGATTCCTCGAGTCGGTTCATCCATAATCAGGATATCCGGATCCTTTGCAAGCCATCTGGAAATAATAACCTTCTGCTGGTTTCCTCCGGAGAGATTCCCAATCTGTTCCTTCATGCTAGGCGTCTTAATGGACAACCTTTTAATATTCTCATCCACGATCTTATTGATGGACGGATGATCCAGCATCACTCCGGCTCTTAAGTATTTGTTATAAATGGAAACACCGACATTGTCCTTTATAGAAAGGCAGCCGAAGATTCCGTTTCCTCTACGGTCCTCAGTAATCATACCGATACCCGCTTCCATCGCATCCTTCGGTCTTTTGATGCTGACTTCCTTTCCGTGCACCTTCACCTTACCCTTAGTAATATGGCGAATACCGAAGATTCCCTCCATAAGCTCCGTTCTCTGCGCTCCGACAAGACCGCCGAAGCCGAGGATTTCTCCCTTTCTTATGGAAAAGCTTACACCGCGGAAGGATTTCTCATGGATAGAGGTATAATCCTCTACTTCCATGATAGTATCCCCAATTTCGTGGTGGTGCTCCGGATAAATATTACTTAACTCACGCCCTACCATCCTTGCGATGATTTGTTCGGTTGTCATATCGTCTGCGCGCCAGGTTCCTACATAGGTACCGTCTCGCATGATGGTAATGTCATCGGAAATTCTCTTGATTTCATCCATCTTATGGGAAATATAAATCATGGATACGCCTTTTTTCTTTAAGTCTCCCATAACCTTAAAGAGGAACTCCACTTCCTTATCGGAAAGAGAAGAGGTCGGCTCGTCGAAGATAATTACCTTCGCATCATGAGAAACCGCCTTGGCAATCTCCACCATCTGCATCTGTCCGATGGAGAGAGAAGAAAGGGGTGCCTTTACATTGTAATCCAAGCCAAGCTCCGACAACCACTTCTCGGTTTCCTTATGCATCTTATTATGGTCAATGACCTGTAGAGGGCCGAGCTTATGCACCGGAAATCTTCCAAGATACATATTTTCTGCGACGGAACGGGCAAGCACAGGCTGTAACTCCTGATGCACCATTGCCACTCCGTGCTCCATAGCCTCATCCGGGTTGTTGATTTCTACTTTTTCTCCGTCCAGAAGAATTTCTCCCTGATCCATCTTGTAAATGCCGAAAAGGCACTTCATCAAAGTAGATTTTCCTGCACCGTTTTCCCCCATGAGGGCATGAACAGTTCCCGGACGGACAGAAAGCTGTACATTATCCAGCGCTTTAACACCCGGAAATGATTTTGATACATTTTTCATTTCCAACTTAAAATCTGCCATCTAGTCCTCCATTTCTATTAGGTCTTATTCTCTTGTTTTGCTGTCTGTCTTTTCTAAGATTTAAATCCTTTTAAGACGTAAGGCATCTTCCATAAAGGCTTTTCCGCCTGCTTCTTTTCAGGAAAATGTCTTCCTTCTACTCTATCTATACATTAAAAATATACGATTCTTTCATTCCTCAGAAAAAATTACACGATTTATTCGTTCTTAACACATGATTTATCCGTTCTTTTAGAAAGATAGGATTGATTCACTCTTTAGAAAGAAATGAAGGAGAGATGCCGGGCACCTTCACTCCTTCATTTCCAATAGCTCATCCCCATCGCCGGGTGAACTATAGATAAGTCTTGATTCTGCAGTTCATAGCTTTACCGACGAAGTTAATCCCAAAATAAATGAGCGAAAACTAAAACTTATTATATTACTTTAAGAGTGCCAAAATATCCTTAGCGTTGTCCTTGGTAACCTTTACATAGTCACAACCGATGTAGTGGTCATTTCCAGCGCCTGTAAGGTAGTTGATAGCTGCATCAGCCGCTGTGTGAGACTGTGTAAGGAAGTCGTTGAATACGGTTCCTGTCTGTGTGCCGGAAAGTACGTTCTGGCAAGCCTCTTCAAGTGCGTCTACACCAACTAAGTAGATGTCCTCACCAACTGTTCTTCCTGCTGCCTGGATAGCCTGTAAAGCGCCCAGAGCCATAGCATCGTTGTTACAGAATACAACTTCGATGTCCTTACCGTTCTTAGCTAAAGCGTTAGCAACTAAGGACTGTGCCTGTGCCTGATCCCAGTTACCAACCTGCTCGTCAAGCTTGTTCACTTGCATGCCGGCATCCTCTAAAGCCTTTACGGAGAACTCTGTTCTGTACTGTGCGTCGATGTTCTCGGGGTCACCCTTGATCATGATATAGTCAACCTTGCCGTTACCGTTCATATCAAGCTTGTCCATACCGATGTCTGCAATGATTTCACCCTGGAAAGTTCCGGACTGGCGTGCATCACATCCTACATAAGTTACATCCCAGTTCTTCTCTTCCCATCTCTTCTCTTCATCCTGATCCGGCTCTCTGTTGATGTAAACAAGAGGGATGCCTGCAGCCTGAACCATATCTGTGATGGTTGCTGCGGAAGAAGAGTTAACCGGGTTAACGATGAGTACATCTACCTTATCGGTAATGAAGTTCTGGATCTGGTTGGTCTGTGTAGCCTGATCGTTAGCTCCATCCATAACCTTGATGTTCTCTTTCTTGAATCCCTTGGAGATGAGATAGTTCTCAAGCTCTGTACGGAATAAAGTCATGAAGTTATCAGAGAACTGATAAATGCAGATTCCAACTTTCTTGTCTGCAAGGTCGCCGCTCATCGCTTCAACAGCTGCCTTGGTTCCTTCCATAGCCTTCTCGGTCTCTGATGCTGCAGCGGTTGTCTCAGCTGCCTTGGTTGTCTCAGTCTTTGCTGCACCTCCGCAAGCTGCTAATGTAGAAGCTGCCATAGCGGAAATAGTTAACATGCTTAAAATCTTTTTCATTTTTTCCTCCTCATGAAAACGAATTTTAGAATTCTTAAGGGATTATAAAGCTCCTTGATTCAGAGATAGAGATTTTCTTTTATACACATGAATTCTTTCTAAAATTTTCTTTCCTCCGGATAAAATATCCAAATTCTTTATTTCGGAAACAATATAAATCGGTCTATCCTTTAGTTTCTCTCGAAGAGAAGGCAATATACTCTCCTATAATCCCTACCACGAGGAAAGGACGAACATAAAGCAAAGCAAAACCACGACGGTTGCATAGCCGGAAGGAGCGCCTTTTCTTGTCACAGAGAGTATAGAACAAGAGAAGAAGTCCTAGAAACAGCACCCACGAGCAAAATTTCCAAGCCTTAGGAAGATTGGAGCAAAGTGATTTTTCGACCAAAAAGCTTTCGAATCGAATATGACTTGCTCCCCTGTCTCTCTCACTTCATACAAAATCTTCGTTTTGGAAAATCCCACGGATTGGACATAGCCTCTTAAATAGGACCTTTTCCCGGTAATATTTTCCTTCAAAACCTCCTGTACTCTTTGGAAATTCCCATCGAGGCATTTGCCTCAAAATGAAGTGGAGAAAGGCGATTTAATACAAAGTAAAATGCCTGAAGAACTTATGTAATCAAAGCCCACAAGAGCTATTCTTTGTTCATTACCATGGATACGACAGAAAAGCCTCTTCCCATTTCTGAAAGCATGTCCGGAATGAGATTTGGGAGGATGCTGCGAAATCCGCATCCATAAAATCAGAAAATCTCCCTTCGCATGCAGTCCAGGCACTGCTGTCATCGCAGCCTCATGTCCGAAGTTTTTAGAAAAAGTGAATCCTCATGCCACCAAATCCGGATATTCCGCTGCAAAGACTGATCCAGGACTAGAGACTTCTGTCCGATTGATCCGTCATCACACAAGGAGCTCCTTGCATACTGCCACGCCCTGCTCTTCACTTTTCTGCCCGCAAAGCATGGTACTTTTCCGAAGAGAAGAAGCTCCGATTTTCACTTTCAAAGGGAGCTCAGGATCCGAGTTATCTCTTTTCATAAAGGCAAAATCCACGCAAAACGGAAAAACAAAGCCTCGGAAATGCTTTTCCAGGCTTGCTTCTTCGTGTATACGAAAGCGACTAATACTAAAGCTCTGCACTCTTCTCCCTTTAAATCATTTTCCTCGTGAGCAGGGACCCTATTCATCTTCACTTTCATTAAAATTCATACTTGCCGTAGAGCATGCGAAGAAGCTCATCACTTGGTACTCGGAACGGGAAACTCGTAGATTCAAATTTAGCATGATCAGGGGCTTCTCCCAGGAATGGCGGGCAAATGCAGTGCTGGAAGTCGTTGATGATTGGATACAGGCCTCTCCCTATCAGGAGCAACGTTTTCTCTTGTCTTTTTCTCCACTTATAATCTCGCACTTTGCTCCTCTTTTACCTTCCCTGCTCTTACTTTTCCCTTCATGAAAGGCCTTCCGCCCTTGCCCATTTTTCCTGCAGGGAGAAGATAAAAGAGCATAGGAGGTCGGCGACCTATTTGTGATAAAACGAAACACAAAGTCGAAATCCCTTATAACTCTCTGAGTCGTCATCCTGTACACGCCATGCAAAAGGCCGAAAAATGGGCATTTGTTGTCTAAGAGCGAGATAAGGCCAGGCCAGCGGAACTGTTCGATAAATCGTCAAAAATAAAGCAGTTCACCCAAAGGTGATTCAGCTTTCCTCTCATGAGGAGTCTCCTTCGTCTCCCGGCTCTTCTTCTCGTGCTTAAATCCACCGCCCTCGGAACAAAGTCATAAGCCATGCTCCCCTGAAATTCATTACACAGGAAAGACCATGGGCGGAATTTCTCGCAGAAGTTCGTACTTTTGCCACCTACTACAAGTGCTCTCCCAATCCTCTCACTCACTGAGTCACATCATCATCATCCCAGGACATAGCCCTATATGACGAATGGCCCCAAGAAGGGTTTCCCTGCATCCAGGCGATAAAGCAATATGATATGCATATCACTGTCTATTTCCAGGAGAATCTTAAAGGCCCTTTCTCCTGCTTTTCCTTTGAGTTCCATCTCTCACTTTCCCGATCGTGGTTAGCCCAGAAAGCCAGCCGTGCGAAAATCACCCAGGCTCAAATAGTCCCATGTCATCTCACAGCAAAAGTGAGTGGCTTTATCTGCTCCACGCTGACCTTTTCGCCTTAACTATCCTCGCAGCAGGCCAAGCCTATATACCCTGCAATCAGAGTCTCCTTGACCGCCTCGCGCCTGCAATCATGACGGTTTCACATCGAGAGGTTCTGCGTACTTTCACTTGGTATTCAGCTGCTTAAAATCCGACCTCATGCGGTTGCATTTTTCTCCGCCATATTGGTCCAGAAGCTTTATCCCGCTCTCTTAAAACTCACGAATAGCTCCGTAAGCTTTCCCGTCGTAATGGCATCCTCAAAGGCTTGATCCCATTATAATAATACCCGCAAAGCTCTTTTCCCTTTTCATAGGAAAAATCCTCCTCGGAGAAGCCCCTTCACAAGCTGCCTGCCTTGCCGCAATCTCCAGATACGACATAGCGGTTCTAGAACATGCTGGTATGGGACGGACCGAATAGGAGTTCCGAACGCCATATCGTCTTTCCCTTTACCGAGGCTCTTACCGCGTCGGTATGATTCTGTCCTTGGCAAAAGTCTCCTCCGATCACATTTCCGGCTCTTGCCGTAGAAATTCTCGGAAGAAGAACCTGCTTCTTTCCCTGCCTTCCAGGCTCCGTAAAGAAAGGACTTCTGGTAGCAGTGTGTCAAAATCTCAGAGACAGGACTTGGAGTTGGAATAAGGGTCAAGCCGTCCAGCTTCTCATCCTCCGTAAAGGCATGATTCTCCATGTCCTCATTTTCATAGACCTTTATCCGTGGTGACATTTTAAAACGGATTTTACAGAGGGCGTAAAGTCGCACTGCCTCCAGAGATTCACCGTCCCCATCACATTGGTTTCATAGGTTTCTCTCAGGAACAGATACGATTCCCTTACCAGTGGCTGTAACGTTTCATTGTCTTGAATAATTCTGGATAGGATCTTAAATAAACTCAATTATTTTTCCTGATCTTATTATCCTCAGTTATGGTGTGTATGGATCCTCATCAGGTGTGTTGTGCATCTTTCTTTTTCTGGGACTCAGTCTCTGAATCATGGGCTTGCGCGCCGTCGCCGTGGGTCAGCGTAAAGGTTCATCCTTCAAATACTTCTCCACTCGTCTGATGCGTCCCCCTGTCATGGTATGAGGCCTGTATCCACAACAGCGGTAACCTTCAGTCCTCCGCCTCACTGTTATGGACTTCCAAACTGTTCTTACCATATCAAAGGTAATATCCGCATTGTGCAGAAAATAATTCTTGAAGAATTCCTTGTTAACATGTTGTTTGTATGACCAGGATAATAAATTCATTAAAGCCAATAAGAATAATATTTCATGATATGCCATAAAATCGGCATTTCCCCACTTCAATCATAGGCTTCGGTTTTAAATGCGATTCTTCGGAAATTCGGGTTTCCAGAGACCTCCCGCTAAAATAACGACTTTCGGTGTTCTCCTCTATCACCTATCAAAAATCATGTATGTAAAACGCTCCATTCTTCACGGATCCGGAATACATAAATTGAAACTGCCAAATACGAAAGACTTCATAAAATTATCACACTCGCTTTTCTCCGGACTTTTTTAGTATAGCACAGATAAGCCCTAAAACGAAGCCATACAGACAGAATAAGCCAAATTGGCTTCCTATCTTAAAAAGAGGTATAGCCAGCGCCTCAAGCACCCCTGTACTGAATGCAAACCGACTAAGCTTCCTTCAACAAAATCTTTAAGGAATCCAGGAAGCCAAAGGAATAGTAAGACGTACAAGCTCTAAACACCGTCTTATGATAAGAAAAAGAAAAGGCCAAACGAATAAAACATAATCAGCACGATACTCATCGGATAAATAAAGAAGGTGCCGGCAAACTGTAAAGAAATAATTTTACCAATCCCACATTCGATATGGCAAAGGAGAAAAAAGTAAAATAACGACATAGGCCTTATAGACGAGCTCTTCGAAGACTTGTTCCACAAAGGCCATCACCCGGCGGGTAATCAGTCCTGCCGCGGTTTTAGGCAGAAAAGAATATGATTACGGCAGGATTCCCCGAAACTTTAAAATAATAAGTTGAAAGAGAATGCAGAACATCACCTCCGTTTTTCCTGCACGGAGAAACAATTCGACTCTGTTGCCCTGCATGGAGGTTAAGAGCAAAGTAAATAATTACCATCATCAATACCCACCAATCGATCCGAATGCAAATAAAGGCTTGACTGCTCTTCTCTTCATCCTCTTCTCTTCCTATACATCCACCTTCTACACTCCTCCTCCTTGTAATCTCAAGCTTCCCCGTTTTTCTCCTGCAAGGCTCTTATCATTGAATAGGGGGATTTCGAAGAGCCAAGGCCCCAAGTACATCCATCATTGCTTTTCCCTCAAAGAGTCCTTTAAAAAACTGCCCTTTCATGCCCGAGCCGCAGGAAGTGTTGATATTTTCCCTATCGGAAAAAATATCGCCGTAAGTAAAAGAATAGACAAGAACAGCAAAAATATCAGTTCAAAATTTTCCCACATAGTAAGAAGCTTTCAGACTTTAAAGAGCAGTAAAGCAAGAGAGAAAGAAGAATAAGCTGAAAAGAAAAAAGCATGAGCTTCTGCATCTCTTTCGTTAAATGAGAACGATTCCTACCTGAAAATTGCAGTTTGCCGTTCTCGGAATTGCGAAAAGCGGCCCGATACAGAGGTATAAAATCGTCAGCCAAAAAGGCCATGGCAAAAAGCCTTTTCCGGCAAAACTTGCCATTTCTGTCATGCTGGAGGTCTTACTGCTCGCCATTGCTACAACGGAAAGCAAGGGCGAGTCCACTCCGGTGATGCAAAAGCCCCAGCCTGCGCATCATCTCTACTCCGACCTTCTGTTACATGGATACGGGAAAATCAGATTTCCCGCTCCAAAGCATGCCAAAAACATGGATGCCTGAAGTAATTCTCTTAAACCTATCTTTTTCCATTTACTATTCCTTGCTCAATATGTTTTTACAAACTCATCTCCAAAAACCTACTGTCAATTTGCCCTTTCGTTTCTACTCCTATATGCGAAAACGATACAGCATCGGGAAAAAGCTCCTTGGAACGCTTCTTTCCTTTTAGAGATAAGTCAAAGTTCCAAACCGCTAAGTATAGCATGGAGAAAATTTGCCCTATTTACAAAAATGAAGGAATACCGACTATTTATTTTAGACTTTATCTAAAAAATAATCTCTTTTCCTCAATTTGATTTATCTTTTCCTCATTTTACCGATGATGTATAAGATATGAAAAAATATCATTTGCAGTTCATGATATTTTTTAAGAACTGAGATTCAGTTTCAAGGAGGAAAACCGAAATGAAAAAAGAAAAAAAAGCAGAAAGACGAGTGCCAAAATGAAAAGACAGACAGCACCAGAATGTCTATTTTTGGGGATTGGTGGCCTTCTGCACATCTTAACTGCTCTTTATATTATTAATTCATTCGTTTGAAATTGCCATTGATAAGAATCGATGACAATTTAAGTGATAAAGCAAAGGCGACAAGCTCGGAGTTTGAATCAGTTATGTCCACTGTGAAAGGCGTTTCCGACCAGCCTTTTACACAGTATACTAATGTAAGAGCTCTCCCAATGAAATATCGCGCTGTTCAAATCCTTGGAAAATTGCCACAGGAGTTGGGAGCCTGCTGCCACAGAAAATATGGAACCTATAACTCTTAAAGCCAAATTGTAAACAGAGACATCCTACAACAAACATGTGGGGAGAGGTCTTTATGCTAAACTCCCTCTACTCTCTATTTGAGGAAATCACAGGTTATCGGTGCAGGTGTTTTTTCAGACCGAATACTTTTTCTTCCTAATGAGACTACTCTCTATATGTCCCAAAACAGTAAAAAGGAAATGGTCGTCTCCAATTATCGCTACGAAGACATCCAGCTCCGACGATTACTATACAGCCAGTAAAAGGAAAGCAAATCAAAAATATCTCACGAACCTCTATGTTGAGGGAAAATGAGGGAGAGCGTTACACCGAGATGACCTTCAGTAACCCCATTCTGATTAATGGAGAATTTAAAGGAACCGTCATCACACCGATGTGGAAGGCCTCCGTTTTAAACAGTATTCATCAAGAAGATGCGGCATTTCCAAGTATGTTCACCAATGTTCTCGACAGTAATGCCATCATTCACAGCGAAAATCCGAATTTTGACGGAAGAGACTTAAATGATATTCTTCCCGAAAAGGCCATGAAAAGATACAGGAAGGATTAGACGGCGGAGAAGGGCTTCGGTCCGAACGGTGATGTGTAGAATGAGGCTGGGCAGGTCGAGAAAATTTTATAGTCGATCCAGCCTACACGGGAATCTCTGGTGGGTACGCCTTTCCATTACGGAAGCGGATTACGACAGAGAAGTGGATCGACTGGTGAACCTCGGAATTCTCTTCGGTGTGCTTTGTGTTCTTGTTCTTGTCGTAGTGACCACGGTGATTATTCGTCGCAGCTTACAGCCCTTGCAAAATGCCCAGCCGATGCCGGAAAGAAGCTTGCGGAAGGAAACTTCGATATACGGTTTAACTACCATAAGCAAGATGAAATCGGTGATGTAATGCAGGCTATGCAGAGCGTTGTAGACCGTATCCGTTCCATTGTTACGGATCTTTCCGAAAAGCTCGTCGAACTTTCAAGAGGAAACTTTGCCATGGATTTAGAGGATACGCATGGATATTACCAAGGTGCTTATCGGCCGCTCCTAAACTCTTTGGTAAAATCACGGATGATCTTTTCCAATACGGTTTCCGAAATCTCTACCTCTGCCAGACCAGGTAAAGCAACGGAGCGGAGCGGGTTAGCAGCGCTTTCCCAGTCCTTGTCTCAGGGCGCTACAGGCAGGCTTCTTCCATCGAGGAATTAAAGTGCCACAATGAATGATATTTCCGATAAAATTAAGGGCACGGCTCTCATGGCGGAAAAAGCTTCCTCCATGAGTAAGGATGCAGGAAATGCGGTAAATGACAGTAACGAAAAGATGAATGAGACTCTCTTTGGCCATGCAGGACAGTACCGAGAAGTCAAATGAAATCAGTAAGATTAATATTAAGACCATTGACGATATTGCCTTCCAAACCAATATTTTATCTCTGAGACGCTGCAATAGAAGCTGCTCGCGCGGACAGCTGCCCGGTGAGGAGCTTTGCCGTTGTCGCCGATGAGTGAAAATCTTGCACAGAAGTCCTGCAAAAAGCGGCACAAAACACGGTGTATTGATTGGAAGAGAAGCCATTGATGCCATTGCTGAGGCGCTAAGATCTCCGATGAAACCGCAAATCTCTCAGAATGTGTCGGAAAGAACGCAAACCATCAATCAGCTGATTGGAGAGTACACTCAGCATCGGAGATCAGAGGCAGAGAATCACTACCGTCAGTATCGGAATGGATCCAAAATATCTACCGTTGTACAGGTAATGCGCAACTGCCGAAAAGCGCGGCAGCCTCTGCAAGGGAGCTTTCCGGACAGGCACAAATACTGAATGACCTGATGATCAAAGTTCATCTTAAAGGAAAGGGAAGAATAACCCCAATATAAACCATATCCTTTCTAGGAAAGAGAAAAGCGTCAAAGAAAGAAGCTCAAAGAAAACGCAGAAACAATGCGAAACAGCGAAACAACGCAAGAAACAATGCGCTTGGAAAGACACAAAAGAAAGACCGATAAATCCGAACGGTTCCGGTTATCGGTCTTTTAAGTCATAACAGTATCGTGCGAGCATACGATACTCGTGCTCTTTTCTTTCAGCCTCAGGTCTTTCTTCCTCTTTCCGCGCATACTGTTTCATCTCGTATATACCTCACGCACGGGCTCTGATTTCAGATTAAACTTTTCCCAGTAAATGATTAAGGCAGCCGGACTGACGCAGAGCTCCACTCCGATGCCATGCTGTTTCCTCTGCCGTAGAGTATTACTCTCTGTACCACTAAGGCAATCAGATCCAATCCGTTACTCAGCTGTTTTAATACCGTTTGCTTCCCAACTTCCAGAAGCCTGTCGAGATGGAGGCAATAATTTCATTAATCTTATCGTTTTCTGTGACCACGGGAAAGAGAGCTCCGCACGTTTGCTTCGCAGTGCACCCCTTATTCGCGGCATCTAGAGTTTCTTCTATTAGTCCGGCGGTGTTCTGGGCGGCCTTTATGCGACAAAACTTTTGTGCAAGGTTTTCCGACCTCATCCGCCACACAGCCATAAAGCCCTTTCCTGCCGCACCCGCTCTTGCTTCTGTGGCTGCATTCAAAGATAAAATATGTGGTTTTGGAAGCAATATCGTCAATGGTCTTAAATAATCTACTGATTTTCCTGCGATTTCTCAGTGATTTCCTGCATTTACCTTAGACATTTCATCCATCTTCTCGTTACTGAGCCCTACTGCACCCGCTTTCTTTAGAGAGAATCAGAGGCATTTATGGACATTTCGCAGTCTCATGATCTTTGCGGAAATATCGTCCATGGTGGTGCTCAGCTCCTCGATAAGTTGCCTATCCGTTGCCCCGGGAAAGGGACTGTGCAAAGCTGCTAACCTGCTGCGCAGAAGCATCAACCTGCTGTGAACTGCCATGAGATCTCACCCATGGTCACATTTTAAAATCATCAAAATATCATAAAAGGCCCTTTTCAAAGGGCGCATATCTCCCTATAGGCTCCAGTTCCAAAAGTCGAGGCAAAGTTCCCTGTGACATCTGATCCAGCTTTCCAAGTAAATCTTTGATAATCGCTCGAATACGACCTACTACTTTAGCCATACTCTCCGCAATTTGTCCGATTTCATCCTGATGCGAATAGTTGATTTCGTGAGAGAAATCTCCCTCCGCTTCATAGTCTCCCACCTTGGCAATCCTCTTTAACGGATTAAGTGCTGTTCGGATATAGAAATGGCTGAAGCCCACAAGGAGGAGAATTCCCAAAAGGGAAACGGGTATGGCAAGAAGAACCATTTTAGAAATAGCCTTGGTAAATTCTTTTTCCGAAACCTCTACGGAAACCCACCAGCTGACTCCTCTATATTAATAGGTATCGCACTGAACTGTACCAAATCGCCCTTTCCATTCTTTACAAAGGTGTTAAAGGCTTCATTCTTATCCATATAGGATTGCAGGCTCGTCATACTTTTTTCCGGGAAAATCTCCTTGAGCTGTTTTCCCTCGGCATCTTCGTTCATACTATACATAATTCTTCCGTTGGTATCAAAGACACTGCTGTAAAGAGTAGAAAAACGCTCATCCTTTTGCTCAATTATGTCAAAGACGGACATACTGATATCAATGATGATTACACCCTTAAATTCCTCTTTATATACAATGGGAAGAACCACGGAAACAACATATCCACCCTCTTCACTATCATCTTCATAGGCATTGGTTAAGTTCAATGTCTTAGTCTCCTTTGCCTTTAGGTAATAGTCTTTCTTTTCATACATGGGTAGGGATATACCATGATGGTTTTGTTCTTGGCATCCGCCTTACTCATATACGGTCCATAGTTTTCTATTCCCGGATAGAAGGCATTCGGCTCCAGGAAAACGCCTATTCCCACGTAAGATTCATTGGTTGTCATCGAAGAATAAATGGAATCCAGCAAAGTCGTTTCCGCATTATAACGGCTGGCAGGTATCACTGCATCCACAACGCGAGAACGGAACATCGTTCCCGCCATATTTTGAGGCCGAAGAATATTGTGTTCATCGTCCTGTATTGTCAAGATTAGAAGGAACACCTCCGGCCCATATCATTTGTTCGTAAATAGCAACAATGCCTTTCCCTATCGCATTCGCCGTGATTTCCGCCTGTGTCCACCACATTGTCCAGGTCTGCAATGCCCAAAGTAAGTTTTATCCCTCATATTTCCCTGCAAAGCACTGTTAATGGCTCTTTTTCCCATGGAAATAAGCCAAAGCAAACCGCTGAGAACCAGTACACTGAAATTCCTATAGATAATGACATTCTCGAGCTCAACTTGATTCTGTTCCAAAGGAGTTCCTCTAGTCATATTCTTATTTTTCATCCATTTCTTCCCTCCACGAAAAACTGTACTTCGGACTTCCATTCTCATTTCCTTCCGCGAAATGTACTTCTGAAATCTTTAGATATCGACACTTTTGTATCGACTTATTTCTTCCTCTTATAGAAAAACCCACAAAAATAATGTATTTTTGCAGGTTTTTCTCTTTTATCTAGTGCAAATTCACCAAATTGTTTTGTATTTTATTTGCGACAAAGTTTTAGAGTATCATTTACTCCTCTTTGAAAAGCGCCTCCCCGTAAATTCTCCGGTAGGGTTCCGTTTTAAGCTTAAATTTCTGAATCAACTGGTTTAAGCATTCTGCTTGTCCCGACAGCTCTTCCGATGCAGCAGCGCTTTCTTCGGCTGTTGCAGTATTGCTTTGTACTACGGAAGAAATCTGATCCAATCCGCCACTAGCTCCTTAATTCCCTCCGCCTCCAAATCGGAAGTATCGGAAATTGTAGTGATAATGCCGTTAATCTTCTCTGTGTGTGAAACCACGGAAAAGAGACTCCGCTGTTTCTTGCGATGTCTCGCTCCCTTGCTCACCGCTTCAATAGTCTCCTCTATTAAGTTTGCGGTATTTTGTGCCGCTTTAGCCGAGTTTCTGTGCCGGATTTCCTACTTCATCCGCCACAACGGCAAAGCCCTTACCGGCCACTCCGCTCTTGCCCGCTTCTATGGCAGCGTTAAGAGATAGAATATTCGTCTGGAAGGCAATATCGTCAATGGTCTTAATAATTTTTACTGATTTCTCGACTTCTCGGTGATTTCTTCCATTGCCTTAGACCTCATCCATCTTTCATTTGCTAGAATCCTACTGCAGTGCCTGTTTCTTTGGAAAGAGAGGAGGCATTTTGGGACATTTCCGCAGTAGCCTTTATCTTTTCGGATATTTCATTCATTGTTGCACTCAATTCCTCAATGGAAGAAGCTTGCTCCGTTGCTCCCTTTGAAAGGGAACAAGCAGAGTCACTCACTAAGGCGGAAGGCTGTTGACCTGTTCCGCAGTCTTATGGTTTCTCATCGTAAGATTGATCATCAGGGAATATCATAAAGACCATCGGTAAAGGAGCATATTCTCCCTGATAAAAATCCGGATTTCTGAATTCAAATGCAAAGTTTCCTTTAGAAATCTGATCCAGCTTTCCAAGTAAATCCTGAATGATATTTCTAACTCTTCTACTACCTTCTCCATACTGCTTTTCAATCTGTCCAATCTCGTCCTGATAGGCATACTCTATTTCATAAGAAAAATCTCCTGCCGCCACATGCTCTCCTACCTCTGCAATTCTTCCCAAAGGCTGAGGAATAACGAGATATAGAAGAAGCTGAAGACTACCAAGAGAAGGATTCCGAGAAGAAATCGGAATCGCCAGCATGATCATCGAAAATCGCCTTGGTGTACTCCTTTTCGAAACTTCACAGCAACCCACCAGGTTGCTCCGTTTGAATTAATCAGCCGGGCATTAAACTGTACAGAGATCAGCTTCGCTGTTTCGAATGAAGGTATTAAACGGTTCCTTTTGATCCATTAAAGGCTTTAAAGTATTTACGCTCTCTTCGGGAAGAGTATCCTTCATACTTTTCCCCTTCACACTTTCATTCATACTGTAAAGAATCCGCCCTTACTATCGAAGACACTGCTGTACAGAGTAGAAAAACGCTGATCCTTCTGCTCTACCATTTCAAAAACCGACATACTGATATCGATGAGCACGACTCCTTTGAATTCCTCTTTATAGAAAATGGGCTCTACAACGGATACCACAAGGCCCACATCTTCATTATGGTCCTGGTAGGCATCGGTTAAACTAAGCCCCTTTGATTCCTTGGCCTTCAGATAATAGTCCTTTTCCTTATACAGGGAATAAGGGTAAACCACCACGGTTCTTGCCTTCGCATTATCCTTACTCATGTATGGAGCATAATTTTCTATTCCCGGATGAAAAGCATTTGGCTCCAATAAAACTCCCACCCCGATATAGGACTCGTTATGTACCATTGCAGAGTAAAGGGAATCCGTGGGTGGTTTCCGCATTGCATAACGGCTCGCCGGAATCACGGCATCCACAACACGAGAACGAAACATAGTGCCGGCCATATTTTGCGGTCGTATAACTTGATCCTCTTCATTCTTTATCGTCCAAAGGTTTGAAGGAACTCCCCCTGCCATGTCCGTTTGCTCATAAATGCTGACTATTCCCTCACGAATAGTAGTAGCCGTTGTTTCCGCCTTCGCTTACGACATTATCAAATCCGCAATTCCTAAGCGATTTTATCGTTCATATTTCCTGCAAAGCTTTGTTATATGGCCATTTTCCCATGGAAATAATAGCGAAGCTCAACGCTGCCAAGACAGTACACTAAGGATTCCTACCGCCATAGACATTTCTTGAACTCAGCTTCGTTTCTTCTCAGTATGATGCCTTCGTAGTATCGATTCTCTTATTCATTTTTCATTTCCTCCACGAAAAACTGTTTTCACGACCTTTTATTACAGTTTTCTCTTTTAAAGAAATTTTTATCTAATCTTCTCCATACCATAATATCGTCCTAAAGCAAAGCATAGAATAGAAGCACAGGAAAATATTAAATTTTCCTGTGATATATATATAAAGTATATTTAATTTATTTCTGATGTATCGATTTTCAGTTGTTTTAGGAAGGACAGACCTGCTCTTTTGCAAAAATCTTCCGTTGGGAATTAATGGGAGCTCCTTTCGTCTACCTGCATTCCGTCAGGCGTTTTTCGTTTCGGTACATTGCGCCGAGCGGGGCGAGACTGTTCCGTATTAAGATAGTACCGCTTTCCGCCAACTCTCCTGCCAGCCTGTTTTCATTTCTCCCGCTCACGGCATCCAAATAATACCAGTTTCCGTCACTCGTATCCTGCAGCCATCCTGTCTTCATTGCCCCAAGCAGAGCCGTCTGGAAACGGTAGAAAGGAAATACCATTTGCCATTTTGATTCAGCCAGCCGGTCTTCTTATAGCCCGCCTCATCAAAAAGAAATACCATGCGGTAGTATTATTCCAGGGCAGAAGCTTCCCTCATTCTTTCGGATAGCTTCCGTCGCGTACTGCATCCACCAGCCCTTCGCATCTGCATCCATTTTTCCGTCAAAGAGCACGCTCTACACCAGCACCTGCCCCGTAGTTCCGGAACTTAGCTGACTGCTCCGCGCACCGCCTCCTCCGCGGAAGCTCGCGCTGCTACCGCCTCCGGAATAGCCTGAACTGCTGCTTATAACAGAAGAAGTACGGGCTGCTCCCTGATGAGCCGGAAGAACTGCTTCGACCGGTACTGGCGCTTCTGATGCGGAAGAACTTCCCGGAATTGCCACTACAGAACTTCCGGAATGCCACTACCGCCTGAACTTTCAGAATTTCCGAGGCTATCCGAATTTTTATCAGCGGGATCTTCGGGTTCAATATCAGTTTCGTCCTCATTTCTTTCGGAGAAAACACCGGTTCCCACTCTTCCGCAATCCAAGTAAAGATAAGCGTACTCCGAATCAAAAGCACTCTTCAGATACATCTCCGTGTGTCCTAAAGAGAGGCATTCCCTATCATTAAAATATACCTTCGTCGTTTCATTGGCATAGTAACCATCTTGGAAAAAAAGGGAATACAGAGTCCATAAACTGTACCGTCGTCCTTCGCTACCCTTTCCTCCGAAAGGTAATTCCAAACTGAAAGGAGCCTATTCCAGTACCGCCAGTTCCCGTTTCCTTCATAAAGCCCTGTCTGAACCTGCTCCGTAGCTGATGTGACCTTAACACTCGGGACAGGCCCGGCAGGTAGAACTGTCCTATCGCTGTAGAGGCGAATCTCGGCAAAAGTTTATTAACCCTCCACTTGGCATAAAGAGTCATATTCCCTTGAATCAGTTCTTATACTCAAACTTTCTCGTTTCCTTCCTCGTCCAGATACCAGCCAAGAAAGCTATGGCCGTCCTTCTTCGGGCTTTTCGTCAGAGAAGCCAGATGGCCCTCTTCTACTGTCTGAGAAGGAATCGCCATGTACCTCCTTGGTCTCAAAATCTATTGTGTATAGATTCGCAGTCCCTGTCGCAGTCCCCAAGTCCAGTATCACATTCGGATCTATGTATGAAAAAGACAACTCCGTCTTTCCTACAGAATTATACTCCTGATTGTTAAAATAGATCTTGGTGCTCTCATCAATAAAATACCCCTTATCGCATAAGAGTGTTGCACCAATCCATATCTGGTCCCGTCCGCCTTTGCAATCGGTGTATAATAATTAAAATCCGACTTCTTACCTACTCTAAAAGTCATCGAGCACTTTTCTTCTTCATTCCACCACTGCCAGTCTGCTACATGCCCTTTGATTGTTGACTGAACCCTAAATATCTTCTAGCTCTAACATGCTCTGTTGTTGTACTTATGCGGGGATCCGGCGGTGTGCGGCATTTACCGATGTCGGAGAACCGAATAGTCTCACTTCGGGATTAGCTGATCTCTTGCAAAAACTTACTTTTGGCGCATAAGGAAAAGAAAAAGAAGCATAAGAGAACGAGATGCCGCATACCCTCCTGCGATACTCGTTTAAAGAAAATCTCCGATCTCTACCCCTGCATTTTTCCTGCTTTTCATACAAGCTCCTTTCTGTATTTCGTAAAGGAAAAAGAATAAATATAAAAATTATACTTATTTTATTTATTTTAATGAGTCTTTCTTTCTCTTGTCTTCCTCTTTTTCCTTACAAAAGTAAAAGAAGCGGTAATGACTTTATATCATTACCGCTAAAGCGATTTAGGCAGTGAAAGGGATGCTCCAACAGCTATACTGTACTGTAGCCATCCCCCTTCGTTATTTCTCCTTTTCCCTCACAAAGACATATTCCTTTTCCGAGGGATAGCTCCTCGGAAAAACTGCTATCCCATGACGGAGAACTGCTTGATTTCCTCCGGCTCCTCAATACGGTTTTCCGCCATAAAACGAGACCATTTCTCCACGAGCCATCTTGCAATACACGCCCTTTTGCACGGCTTCCCCTGCACTTCTTCGTAAAAATTGCAGCTGATATAGCGGTCGCCGAGCTGCAAATACTTCTCAATGCATTTCGAATATTCCTTTGAGGCGAGATTCACGATAATTCCGCTACTGTCCCTAAGCTCCCTGTACAGTCTATCTCCCCAGTAGTCATAGAGATTTTTCGCGCCGCAAAAGCTGCAAAGCTTAGCCATCATCTCAGGCGGTAGCTGTTACCCGTCCATTGGCTTTAGAATCCCGTAGAATCCGGAAAGAATCCGAAGGTGTTCCTGCACATAGCAGAGCATCTCTGTCTCGAAAACGGTCGGAGCCATATATTGATAGGCAATTCCGTCATAGGAAAGAATCGCCGGGCTAAGTTTTCCTCTTAAATCCATCGACGAAAGACGCTCTATATTTTGCTCGGCAATCTTGTCATTGCAGGCCCAAAGCGCCTTTAGTTCCGAAAAGGATTTTTCTTTCAGACTCGCCTTGATTTTTCCTCGGCATCGGAAAGAAAAACAGGCAAATCCCGGTAAAGCCGGGCCCATTTTTCATCATGCTGCATCTTTTTGCAGGAGAAAGAATGATTCGCATATCAGCTAAGTTCTCCGCAGCATCTGTTCAGGATTGTCAGCAGCCTTTACCTTGTCAAAGGCTTTGGCAATCTTTCCCTCTTCATCAATCAAATATGTGGTACGAACCACACCCATATAGGTCTTACCGTAGTTCTTTTTCTCCTGCCATACATCATAGGCCTGAATTGCCACAAGCTCCGGATCGGAAAGAATCGTAAAAGACGGTCCATGTTTCTCTTCAAACTTCTTATGAGATACACGCTGTCGCCTACTGCAGTTCCGAGAACCACAGCCCCCTTGTCCGTAAACTTAGGATATCGCTCGAGCAAAGCCGCAGGCCTGCTTCGTGCAGCCGGTAGTCCTTTGGATAAAAATATAAAATGACCTTCTCTCCTCTGTACTCAGACAGAGTGCATGTTCCCGTTTTGATCCGGCAATGTAAAATCCGGTGCCTTTGTTCCTACTTCTAACATAGTAATCCTCCTTTACAGTTCTAATTTTATACCCTTATTTCGTAGGTTTTCTATACACTCGAGCAAATATTCCGCATTATGCTCTTTGTAAATTGGGCGTTCTATCCTTTTTTCTTCGAGATTATCATACTTTTCCGCTGTCTTTCCTCTATAATTCTTGTCTCTCCACTCTATAGACACCCTATACCCTCTTTTTCCATTTCATCCATAACTAAGGAATGATACATAAATAAGTGATAGGGAGAATAGGAAAATACATAATCTACCGTTTTATGCTTCTTATTCCACCCGTTTCCTCTAAGGGCACAGCATTCTCTGTGTTGTCCAAGCAGCTGATTTTTCGGCAATAAGGGAATCAGTTGTTCATGCCATAATCTCATCTTGTTCTCCTGTTAAGAAAGTGGATTCTTGTAAATATTCATTGGGATATCTCTTTTATAGTAAAGCGTTAAGATGTTGAATCACAGCTTCCTGACTCTTTTTCCCTTCCCTATTCTTCTAAAAAGAGCAAATAAGCCTTGTTTTTCCGTTTCATTTTGCTTCTTTTTTGAAATATCCCCATACATGTAGAATGGCATTATGAAAATCTTTTTTACTCTCTTCTATATCCTTTGGACTTTGTATTTTTTCCTGTAGATATGCAATATCTACTTCCTTTTCCTTCAAATACTCTCTGATATTGAGATATACCTTATGCGATTTGCTCAGCACATAATATTTATTTTTAGCCCAGAGCTCTTCACATTCTTTTTGATATTCTTGTGCTGCACTTTATGCCTTCTTTCCAAAATGTTTTGAGCATCTATCTATGAAATTAGATCATAACTGCCCTATCGTCTTCAGGCCTTCACAATCCATTCTAAAAATAAAAATTGCAGCAACGAATCATTCTACTCATTGCTGCAGAACAGATGTTCCCTGCGGGAATCGAACCCACAACTAGTGCTTAGGAGGCGCTTGTTATATCCATTTAACTAAGGGAACAATGGAACTCTCTTATTTTACCTATCCCGGAGTTTTCTGTCAATGCGGGACAGGAACTTATCTATTTGCCTCTGTAGGAACTTCTCTATCTGCCCAATGAAAGCTGTTGCATCTACCGTTGGAGCTTGGAAATTAGCCTCCTTACCTTCTTTCTCTCCAGTCCTTTTCACCTGCTCCCAGATGGCAAAGGCCTTCCAGATTCGTTCTCCGCCATGCCGATACTCAAAAACATCTTCCAGTTCCTCATCGGAATAGGCGGAAAGGTCATGGGAATAGCTCCACATACGCTCATAATGTTCCCTTCTATACATGGATTTTCCCCATTCACTGCGGTCTGTCCACAGGGTTCCCAAAAGAAAGATTCCGCTAAACAGAAGACAAACGACAAGTCTGCCCTGCGCTGTTCTTTGTCTCCGCTCAATCCTTATCTGCTCCCCAATGCCCTTTTTCTGTTCTACGCTTGTTTTCCGGTCTATCCTTGATTCCTGTCCCGAACTGAATCGCTTATCCTATCTTCCATAGGAACAAAGAGTAAAAATGCTCCCAACAAAGCGCTTTTGGTATTGCAGAGCATAACGGCTTTGAAAAAGCATAGCTTTCCTTTCAAAAACATATAGCAGTGAAAACCAGAGCGATGACTGGCTAAGCCGTGAAGAAGCAGTAGGCCCGGCAGTAAACCAAAGTAGAAAGACTCTTCAACATTCCCCCCTGCCAGGGCATTCGAATCTGTCTGCTTTTGCTCAGCCATTTGCCCCTGCTCCGAAGAAAGACCTTCCTTTCCCTTCCCGGAAAATGCCTTTCCTCCTCCATTTCCGGAAGATGCAAAAAACCTCCAAAGATACAACAGTATCATAAGAACATAAAAAGAAAAGTACAAACGCGCCAAATCAGAACAATCCCTTTTTCCCTGTATCCACGCCATCTCTAGAAGCTTCTCAGATTTTCACGAAACAAGCATAGAGGAAAAAGCCGTAAAGATAAATTTCACCACAAACAGCAGATGATTTTGCAGTACTTCCCTTAGGAAATGCTTTCACTGCATATTCATACACCGCATAGTGATTGCTGAGAAGATACAGAAAGAGGCAAAGTCCATTGGAAATAAGGGAGAGAATCGTCCCTTCATATCCCAGAGCTTCTTCCCCAAAGCCAGGAAGAAGAACAGGGCAAAGCAGGAAAGGAATACCGCCAAGCAATATGGCCCTGCCACCAGTAAAATAAATGGCGGATAAATCGATAGAACAAGCAAGGAGCTTTTCTTACTGAAGGCCTGATCAAAGCATAGAAATAGTCATGAAATGCTGAAAAGGCCGAGAAAATGAATATAACCTGAGCCGTTTAAAAGCATTTCCCACTTATTTAAGCTGTAAAAGTAACAACAAGAAGCTGCTGCAAAGGACAGCTGCTTTTTCTCATAAAAGCAGTAAGGGTTTGCTGGCTAGAGAATGAGTCCCAGTACCCCCAAGTACCCGGTCAAAAATCAGGGTATAACCAGAAAGAATGACGGTTTATTTCCCTAAAGAAATAGGTCAAGGGAATTCTGGTTAAAATATCCTTTTGCAGTAAATCCCCAAGCTGAAACGGCTTTCCCAAATAGGAATTTACCAGCGGATATGAGTCGGAATACAATACATCCGTAGTGCTTAGAAGAACATAAAGGGAATGGCAAGCGCCATAAGGAAAGAAAGGAGTAATAAAGCAATAGGAGCTTCCCTTCTTTTTCCTTGGAAAGCAGATGCTTGCCTGAAAGCCGATGCCCCAGAAACCTTGCCCTAAGGGGACTTGCTCTCCGGGCTTCTTCGCGGAAGTCGGTCAGTGAAACTTCTGACCGGCACGGTATATTTCTGTTTTCCCTCATGCCTGCCATGCTCTCCCTTCCTTTCTTCGCTATGTATTGCCTTTTATATAGTCCTTTGGCGCAAAAGCCATTTTTATAAATACAGTTTTAAAAACAAATCTATGATATTGGCCAAACTGCTCTAATTTTTCCTGCTTTTCTGAAGCATAGAAGCAAATCTATTTTTCACTTCTACGGTTCAAAAATCGAAGCAATCCTTTTCTCCGATCCGGAGAATCTTTTAACATCAGAGGTTGGGAAATACCTCCTGGGTAATATCCTATAGCCTCTTTCCTCAGCCCTTCCTTTAAAAACAATACTGTTAGAGGAATTTGCTTCGACAGAGCTCCCTAAAATCCTTGAAGAAATGAATCTTCGTACCGTGTCCGCTGAAATCCTCATCAAAGACCTGAAAGAAGGTATCTCCGTAAAACTTACTCATCTTATAGCTGTTTTCCAGAATATAGACCTGCTTACCCAGAACTCGTCCGTCAGCCACTATTCGATGGTCTGCTCTGCCAGGGAATTCATCCTGTCCTAGATCCTCCCAGAAACAATCTGTGGAAAATAGGAACGGTAGTAGCGCTCCACCGGAAGGCGCAGGCAAATAAAGGCCAAGCAGAAAATCATGTCAGCGCAGCCTGCTCACGCCAGCAAATACGAGATGAGAGAGAGAGGCAGCAAAACTCACATCGACCCAGCGCATTTCCACGCGAATCGTCACGGAAGAGGAACCGATACATCGCGATAAACAGTAGAATAAAATATTGTTTCCGATAAAGTTGCGAAGACGGGAGAGCTTTTTCACGCTTTGGTCTTTTCTTAAGTTATTAACCGAGTCACTTACCGAATTGTTTACTAAATCTTTTGTATCCTTGCTTTCTATACTCTGTGCTGTTTTCTATACTGTTTTTCTGTCTGCTTCCACTGCCGCTTTCGATGCTGCTTCCTGCATTTCTTCCTGCACTTTTATCCGTCTTAAAAATGCGGATGAGACGACAAAAATCAGGCAGAAGAGCACTGTGAAAGCCAGACGGCAATTGATGCGTAGACCAGTTTCCGCATATCCGGACTAACCTTCTCCCAAGGGATTCCATTTAAATGCTCCGGCCCTTTTTGAAAGCCGAAGATATAGTAGACTTCCGCGAAGGCATTTTGGAGGGCTTCTTCAAGTTTAAAGCTTTCCGTAACTTCCGTGCCCTCCCGTCCCCTTAGGAATAGAAGAGCCAATGGCAAACTTACGGATAGCATAAAAAGAAAAAAGCTTGGGCAAGAGGAAGAAGAAAAAGAATGCACGAAGTAAAGCAGATATTTTTCCCTTTCTTTCTTTTTCTTTTCCTGCTTCATTTCCTCTCGTTTCCGCTTTCTCTTGTTCTGTTCTTCTATTTCGTTTCTGCATGATTTTCCTCCTATTAAAATAGTCTTAACGGCTGCTGTGTTCTACTCTCCTCCTAAAAACAGCGGCACAAATAGAAATTGGAGTAAAAGCAATATATCTTTCGTGCGTAAAAACCGTCAGGAAAGAAAAAGATGAGAAAGAACAAGATTTCTCTTGAGTACTTCTCTTCATTTCAATTACACATGGAAATAGAGTGTAATCAAGGAAAAGCCCAGCGCCAAGGACTCCAAGGTTCTAAAATGCCTGCCCAATCTGATAATAGGCAAAATGCGAAGAAGAAAGGAAGAATTCCCATGAAAAGGAAAGAATCTTCTTTCCATGAGAAAGCCTTCCATGAAAAAGCAAAGGAAGAAGAGCTAGGAGGCCATTCTATGCCACATTAAAAGTACCAGTAGCGATTGGGATCATTTCCTACAAAGACCATTTCAATATAACTTAGGGCCCAATAAACCGGGCGAAAACGCACTGCCTGCCCTATGGGAAAACTGAAGCTGAAGAAGTCCTGCTCTCTAAAAAAAGAGAAATAATAGAGTCATCCATATATAGTGCTTTAATATGAATATGCCGATTCATAAAAAGGCAAAAAGCCATTAACGCAGCAAAAGCTGAACAGCAGGAAAAGAATGTTGATGGATTTCTTCCATTTTTCTTTTCTTCTATCCTCGACTTGTAATCTCTCCTCTATCTGTAATCTATCTTTTTCCTGTAAATCATCTTGCCTTTTCAAACCGTACATTTCTCTCCTCACTCGCCCCTGATATGGAGTAATATCTTCGCCATCCGTTTCTTCTAAAAATAATGTCACTCTACGGTTTTACCTCTCTTTATTCCGCATTATATTCTGTTTTATCCACGCGCTCACGCCCCTATTCGCATCCGTTTTCTTCCTCTTTTGAGAGTGCGGGATACGGGTTCTCTCTCAAGCATATTCTAAGCGAGTTTGATTCACTTTCTACAAAGCAGGTATTCCGGAAAGACTATCTTGCGTTTTTGTTAAATCTGCAATTTCGGTTCTATCAAGAGTCCGAGCTCCGCCATTTTCTGAAGCATTGCCTTCTGCTCTCTCTCTCTTTCTTCTTCTAAAAAGATTTTTCCATATAAATGTAGTCGATTTCAGACCATTTTTAAAAACCAGGCAAAATAAAGCGGATCATCATAAAGTCCGGGACTTCCTCCGGAGCCCTCCACATCGGTAATGCTTTCCAAAACGCAGGGAATCCGATAGCAGTCCGGTGTTTCCGAAACAGCAAGCACATGATTATTCGGGTTCTCCGCCATTTTCAGAAAAGAGGAAGGCTTCCTCGTTCAGCCTGCTTTTCCATTTCCACAGCAAAATGGTCATAATAGCCCTTATTTCATGAAATCAATCGGTGTAAATCCGACCGCTCCCGCCAAGAAGTCGACAAGCGTAATCATCAGATACAGAGATAAACCAGGGAAAAACCCCCCTTTATAAGATTGGACCTCCATAAAGAAATTCGCTTTTCACTACATAAAAGATTGGGCTTCCACAGAAAAGTTTCCCCTTCACCCCATAAAGAAGAAGCCGCCAGCAAAAGAGCCAGACACTCCCATAAAATGTAGTAATTTCCGTCAATCTGCCAAAGCATAGAAAAGCTAAGAGAGAGAGAGCTGATTAAGACCGTCCACAAATAGGAAAGTTCCGCTCTTCATTTGAACTACTCTTGCTTTTCCCTTACTACGGATCAGCATTACTCCCCCTTGAAATGATACCGCAAAAGGCATTTCTAAAGGCCAGAAAAAGGATTAGCGGAAACAAGGGTCCACTCCAAGCAATACTGACATGGGCCATGTCCTCTCCTACAGGATAAAAGAGAAAGGAAAAAACTCTGCGTATGAAAGAGGCTACAAGCTCTAATCAGCCTTTTTCCCCGCTATAGTCCATATGTCATCCAGATTAAAGGGCCATTTTTACAGAAAAAGCCCATAGCTTTAAAGATTCAGTAAAGGTAGTGGAAAAAGGAAGTCCCGTAATTAAAAAGTGCGAAAGGGTAATCAGGCCGGTGAAGAAGAGTGCCAAAAGAATTAAGGCTGTGAGCCCTCTTTCGAGTTCAAAAATACAAAATCTGCCGCTTCCAACACTCTACACTCTCCTCTTCAATGACTTCTTGTTTGCTCCCCCTTTTTAAAACGATTCTCCTCATAAAATCCTTTTGTTATCAAAAGACTGTCAAAGAATAATCCGATGAAAATCAAAGTACTAGAATACACCACTGCTGTGAGGCTTAAAAACTATAGCTGAGAATCAGCATGGATAGACTGTTTTACGCTCTCCCTTTTGCATAAAAATACAAGACTTAAGACTTGCAAAAAGCAATGTAATATTATCTGTTTTTACAGTCACTGCTATATTCCCTATGGAAGAGTAAAACAGAAGGAATACCATACCGCTCTTAGGATTGATTTTCCTCACAGCAAAAATAAAAGCAAATCCTGAGCGCAAGATAAATCCAGATCTGAAAAAGCAAGAAGAAAACCGTAGCCCTGGCAAGAAGGAGAGAGGCCGTCAGCAGCTCTAAAGCCCTTCGGATAGCTGTAGACCGCATTGAGTAAACCGTGGGGAGCTGAAAAAAGCCTTTAATCATAGAGCCCCGCCTGTACGATGTCCTGATGCGAGAAAAGAATATACGCACTCCTTAATCCATAGCGAAGAGAATCATAATCCAAGGCAATATTGCTGCGACTAATTTGAATATATAGAAAAGGCAGGGATAAAAAACTCTCCTATCCGCAAGGTAATTCACTAAGTATTTCTAACATCCTCTTTGGATAATAGCTGATTTTTCCGGAAGGAGAAAGCCAGAGAGAAGCGCCAAAAGATATAGAAAGGAAACAGCAGAGGAAGAGCGGTGGAGATAGGCGGAAAGGAGGAGTGGAAGAGAAAAGATAAAAAGAAGCGCTTTTTACTTATACAAGATCGTTTTTCCTAAGCAGGACTGCAAAAATATATAAAAAGCAGGTATAGCTCACTAAGCGCAGAGGATTTTTCTTTTCCATCAGTCGCTCCGCATTTCCGCTTTTATAAAACAGAGACGAGGACGAATAGAACAGCAAAGCAAGAAGAAAAATAAATTTTTCTCTTCCCTGCTTCCTTTTACCCGCCAGTTCAGTAAGTCCATACCGTCTTTTTCCTCGCGGTTAGCCTCATCCTCTCTAATGCATGCAACAGCTATCCCGACAGGCAACATCTCCTTCTATTTCAGCACAAACCCATACTTCAAGGATCCTCTTCTTCTATCACAAAATGATTAAAAGCGGTAATATGTGCGGATCCGCTAATTTGGGGAATAACCGCCTCATATTCTCCTACCTTTTGTTGTTCCCCAGAATCTTCCTTCAAAAATCGTTCCCAGAGATAGACTCATAGTAAAAAGTTCTCAATCTTCAGCTCTCCTTTGGCAAAAAGAGTAGCCATCTTTGCAGAGGTTCCCGTTCCACAAGGGGAACAGTCTACCTATCCCTGACCAAAAAACCACACAATTTTTCCAGTGTTGCTTCTTTTGTTTCGTTTCAGACCACCATTCCCACTAAATCTACTGTATGAATATGAGGAAGCTCGGATGCTGCACGGAATTTCCTTGATGATTATCTCTCGTAAAGTGATACCCAGCTCCTTCCAGCTTCTCCGCATTTTTCCGGAATAATGGAAAGTCCCACCTGCTCCGCCTTTTACAATGGCAAAAGAGAACCGCCAAAGGAAATGTCAAAGTTGATTTTCCCCATATCAGAAGCTCCAGCTCCTGATCTCTTTTATAGAGGAAGGATGGAACATTTTTGAAAGCTGACAGTCTTACCTTGTGAATTTTTCCACCAAAACTTCCCCTCTGATTATCCTGCAGGAGCTTCCTGTACAACTTTCGTAATCAGCTCGGTGACTTCCACTATTCCGGTCTCTACAGCCACCGTCATTGCCCCGATAGTGCCGTGTCCGCACATATTAAGGTAGCCGCCTCCATCCATGAAAATGATGCCATAATCAGCGTCCTCCCATGTAGGCTCGGTAAGAATCGCCCCGAACATATCATTATGGCCTCTCGGCTCAAGCATCAGTGACGTCCTAAAGATAATCCATATGTTCTTCCAGCCACTCTTTTACCGGCATTGTCTTTCCCTGCAATTTTAGGAATTCCCCTACAACCCTCTGGTGGATTCTCCGGCTGTATGGGAGTCTACCGTATGGACACTTTTAATTAATTTCATTCCTTCCCCTCTTAAACTAACCCTGACTATATGCGGTTTATTCTTTTATAAAATAACACCCCTATTCGAAAAGAATTCCATCAGTAGTCTTATTTCCGATATATATGATATTTTTCCAGTTTGGCACTCATATTCTCAACACACAATCCAATATGACTATGGCCGTCATGGCCTCAACGACCAATCGCCCGTTCCACTACGGTAGGGTCATGTCTCCCCACCTTTGTCAGCTATCGTAGTAGGCTCTCTTTTTTCTTTACCGTCTTTTGTTCTCTCAGAATAGACGGCGTAGGTTTAAAACCTGCCTCCACAAGAATCTCAGAGCCCGTCACTCATTCCGCCGAGAATCCCGCCGCTATGGTTCGAGTTCTTCCCTAAAGGGAACAGCGCCTTCCTCGCCCGGAATAAATGAATCGTTATTTTCCGAGCCTCGTGCTTTGCTCGCAGAAGGCCGTCACCGATTTCTACCGATTTTCGCCCAGATAGAGCATGATTGCTCTCCGGTCTCGCGTCAGCCAGTACAAACGGGCTCTCAACTCCCGGGCCAAAGCCCTTTTGACTCTGCATTCCACGATGCCGCCCGCAGAATCCCTCTTCCTCGTAGCTGAAGAACCGATCAGGCGCCTTCTCTCTTTTCCCAGAGCTTTATTCCGCAAGCCCATACCAGCCGCTCGCGAATCTCAGCTCTTCAAAATCTTCTTCGCTATTGTCGCCGCGCTACTCCTGAACGGTTTCCCTACCGGAAGAGCGCCCCCTCTCGGTAATCCTCTAATCCCGTGCTTTACTGAGCCATAGTCGGCATACTGACTAAAAGCAATCCTCAATTTTCACTATAGTCAGTAGACCTTTGATCCTCGTTTCGGATCAGTAAAACTATGGCCGTTCCCGTACTGTAGCTCTCAAAAACACCGGAAGAGCTCTACTCCCATCCTCCCTCTTTCCTTGCTGTCATTTTCAGATTTTCGGTCTTCTCTCAAATAGTGCTGTATATCCTCTTCCAAGCGGAAGTCCCGCAGGACAGCCATCTACATAACGCCTAAGGCTGCCCGTAGAGACTCTAATGTACTGATGCGGAAAAATTTTTCCAAAAGCTGTTTCCGCCCATACTCTCCTTTAAATCTTTTTATCCTCTGCACTTTTACCATACAAATGCTGTTCGGTTCTCGTCAACTCCAGCCTCTCGCACTCATGGAAGAGACCATAGCTCGCAATCCACATTTAAGAAGGTAATCGTGCCGCTCCTTATTCTGGCTACACTTCATGCTTTTCATCCGGGAAAAATGCAAAAATCCTTAGGATATTCCCCACCAGATCGGAGCTGCCCTTCATGGTAAGAAGTCCGGTCTTTAAGTCCTATCATAAATGGAAATAGTATTGATTCCCGCATTGGAAACAAAGAGGGTGAGATCATCTTTATCCGAGAAAGCGCATCTGGCAGGCGGCAATCAGCTGATCTCATCCTTTTCCAGGAAGGTGGAAATCGTCTGGGATTTTTCTCAATGGAACCCTCATTTCCTCCCTCTTCCTCCATGAAAACGATATACATCAATCACATTTTTCAGCTCATACATCGAGAGTATTTTCTGTCCGACACGCGAAGATCTACTCGGCGATTTAGCAACTCCTCATCGAAGGGGTATCGATTTGCCGCATTTTCCGTCCGCCTTCTATCAAAGCGGGAAAGATTTTCGCAGTCAATTCCTCAAATCGCAATCAAAATGTACTTTTGATCATCTGTCATTCTAGCACAGGAAACATGGGGACGGAAGGTCCTTTCCAGCGGACCCGACCCTGATCACAGACACCGTCAATGATATTTCCCACAGAACCGTCAGGATTCAAAGCAAGAAGGGTGGCCTTTCCGTCGCGATATCCGGAAACCATAAGGTACTGCCCGCACTTATCTACTGCCAGTGGCATCCTCTCATTCGCGGATATTTCCCGTATTCAGCTGCCGTACCGTTATCAAAATACGAAACGCGATAACCCCTCCATCCGCGATGGAGTAAAGTGTTTTTCATCCCTCGATACGGCTACATAGGAAGAATTATTTACTTCTACTTCCGTTCTCTTTTATAAATCTACCTTTTCCATATCCATCATCTAGATGAAGTGATTCCCTTTTGCTGAACCGGTGTAGGAATAAAGAACCGATCTCGGCCACATGCACTTTGAGCGCATTTTCTTCCCGCTAAAGACTATCAGCAGTTCCTGGAGTGTCCATTTCTAACTGAGGTATCCCTTGATGGCATGGCTTCTATATCACCTGCATACATGCAGTTTCCTTCGAGGGCTCCTCCACCTCTATTCCATTTGTGGTAGCATTACTCAGGTCTCATTAGCCCTTTCCATTTGGATCCTGTAGCAAGGGGCCGTCATAGTCTTGTGAACTTTTGTCCTTATTTTTAAAGTAGCGGTATTCTCCTCTCCAGCCTTCCTCTTCCACATCTTTTTCATCAACAATTCTCATCATCGCCCAAGTTTCATTATCAGTACATAAATAGTAAATAGGAATCACCAGGTATCATTTGCATCCCCGATGATCTCTCCATTACCGTCCACCTCTTGGCGGGAATATCTCTAAGACTATGTAATACTCTTGTGCTGTAGACTTTGTGGCGTTCTCCATTTGAGAAGGTGCGCATCTTCTCGATAACCCAGTCAGTGATGGCTGGTATTTGGCTGGAGTACATCGTTTCTGCTCTCTCCGTAAAAGCCCGCTATATCGGAAAAGGTCTCTTTTATACTACGGAATGTTCCCTTTAGCCGTCTTCATCAGGTATAATCTCTTGTTGCAAGAGCCACCGTATCTACTCTTCTCTTTTCTCCTGACGGGCAAGTCGATTCGATAAAGTACCGTAGCATCGTCCAGCCCTCTATAAATACATACATATAGTATTTTTCCGGATTTTTAAGCAAATAGGCATCACCATCAGCCCTCTATCAATTCCTGTTTTCCAGACCGTTTACGGCAGCTTTAAAGCCTGTAATTCCTCTATCGTATCCGTCACACATCAGTATTTACTTTTTGGCGTATACACTGTCCCTTTTTCCGTCACCATCTACAGTCTACCTCCATTTAGCATTTCCGATAAAAGGAATAAGATAATCTGTTTCCCTATTTTTATACTGTTCCGTAAAACAGCTCTTCCCTTCATCAAAGCATATACTGGGCATGATAGGTTCCTTCTGCTTTTTCTTTTCGTCCATATAGTCGTCAAGTAAAAGGAAACGCCTTTCTGCACTCACGGTCCAGAAGTTTGTTTCCTGTATGTCTTCCTTTCCACCAATTCCGAGGGAAGCTCTATACCATTCGGAGGATTCCTCAGCCTGCTTATCAGCCAAGTCAAAAATTGCTCATCATCCTTTACCACATCGGAAAATGAAAGCTCTTTTCCTGTCTTCCGAATCAAAATTTGCGGTATAGCACTGAGAATGAAGCCGGTCTCCGCTATACCTCTTTACAATTAAGAAGGCTAACTATCCTCTTATCCGCTCTTATAATGTATGTCTTGGAAATAATCCGTATATATCATTTTCACTATCATCATTTTCTTCAGGCTCCCGCCCCTCCGGAAGAGACGAAATTCTGCTGTTCTTTAAGATCCGCTTGATCAAATAAGCTCCTGCTGCCGATTATACTTCTCTATGGCATCGCTAAGGGCATTGAACTCCTCCGTACTTTCCTTTAGCTTCAACTTCTCCCTGCGTACATGATAGAGATCGATGATGCCCCTCATCTCTCCCTCCCCATTTTTATCCATTCGAAAGTGAGGCAATGAGGAAGGACATTTGCCACTTCCTCTGTTTTTCAATTTCTTTAACAGCTTTTTCTAATCTTTTCTTTAGTTTCTACAGGAACTTGGCTTTTACCGGCATTTGCACAAGACGGCCAATAGAGGCCGGCAGTAAAATCACCATATTCCTTTCACTATCATCTCATTCTCCTATTTTCAAATAAAAAGATTTTCGTTCTTCACAAACTATGTTGCAGATATTTTAGCATGCTTTAAGAATTATTTAATACTCCTCTTCTCTGCTTATTCTGTAAAGCAAAAATCCAAGCGGTATTTTCCACTAGATTTCAGTAAAGTATCCGTTTCTCATCTTCAGAATGCAAGTCCATCTCCATCAGCTTATTTTTGAATTTCAGAAAAACTTTTTCTTCCCATTCTTACTCTCATTAACTCTTCCTCCGAAAGACTACTTAACTTTTTCCACGCTGACCTCCTGCTCATTTTAAAGCGATTATAAGACCTGACGCTGAAATCCATAGTTTCAATAGGAGTAAACGATTCTTTACTCCCTATTCTCTTTTTCCGCTGCATATCTGTCTGATTCTTCTGCATATCCCTAATCTCTCTCCGTCAGAGAATTTGCAGTTCTTTCTCTTCCGTATTTCAAGAAGAAGCGGAGTCATTGCCTTTATAAACAGGTCACCGGGCAACAGTTTTTCCTCCTCCTACTGCCTTATTTTTCCATTTCCTCTACTTGCCAGGAGAAAGAGAGAAATCATTGTTTTCATTCTTAAAGCACATTTTCCTTGGGAGGCTGATAAAAATTCCTCCTTTTCCCATCACCCCCTTTATCCGCTGATTTTGCAATGATATAAGAATGGCCTCCTCTTCCCATAAGCAAGGTAAATAGATCTGAAAAATAATTTCGGAAGACCAGCCGTCAAAACTCTCCCCGGACGGTAGAATCCCCGCAATACTTCAGAAGAAGAATTCGCATACTGCTTCTCTGTCAGGCTGACAAGTTGATAGACCTTTTCTTCCTGCTTGAAAAAGTTTCCTTCTATACTGTCTTATCTCTGCTTTTTAGCTGCGCAGGCCCTGCCATATCCATTGAAAAATCATCACTTTCACCTTTCCTTCTGAAGAAGAAAAGCGGTGACCGGCTACTCTCGTCTTTCTTTTCAGCATAATCTGCTGAGCCAGGAATTTCCGCTCGGAAGGAAACTGTGGAGCTAAAAAGCTGCTCTGACGGCTTTGCCATCTCATTTCCACTCCATAATTGATTTCCGCACTTTCCATATACAATTCCTCTACATTCGTAGTTTTTCATTTCTAAATTCATTTTCTTTTTCATTTTTGTAATCCTCTTTCCATTCAAGCTTGTAGTCTGTAAAAATCGAATGCTTTGCTCTGCTTTCCTGAATCAAAGCTGTTTCCCTAAAATACATTCTTTCAGTACATTTCTCGCAATCTGAGACAAACTATTCCTTGGCCCGCTCCTATCATCGCTTTTGGCTTTCCCCGTTGGCTGTCCGCTCATTTTGCAGGATTCTGGTTTTTCAAGGTGCCGAGGGCGACAGTCGCTGTTTTAAAGAATCCAAATGGACAGACTCCACCCTCAGGAGCGTCAATACTAATTCTTCAAAACAGCGACTTTGCTAAAGCACTATTCAGTTTTCACACTAACTTATACCATAAAAATCAATACAGTACAAGCGGTATCTTAGTATGTTTTATAAAATTCCTTCGCTTCATGATTTTTAGACATCTCTTCATAGGAGATTAAATAGTATCTCTGTATCGGAGGCTTTCTCCTGCCAAAGAGCGGCTATCATCCCAGGTACAATCAATATAGTACCAGAGTATTGTCCAAAAGCCTCTATTTCCAAGCATGTCCTCCCTCGTCCTCCTTTTGGAGAATCAACAAGGCCCGTAACATGCTCATGCTCTATTCCTAAAACAGACATAAAATAGTCAAAGGTTCTGGCATATCCCTGAGCAAACTGCAACGCCTTTCACCATGACTCCGGTAATGTTATAGGAGTCCTCGGGGATTGAGTTGTTTTCATAATTTACAATGTCATAGCTTGTATGATCGATAATCCAGTCATGAACCGCCTTAATCTTTTCTCTTTCCGTCATACCGTCATTCGTAATAGACTCCGCTATGTCAAAGACCTTTCGTTTCGCTTCCACACTGTCCGATGTTCCGTAAGCCTTTCTTCCCTCATAAAATCCGTATTGTTTATAGTGGTTCCACAGGGCTTTCTTGTTCCGCCCAAAGCTCGCCAAAAGGTCCGGATAGTCCGAGGCATATCGATCCGCATCAAAGTAAAATGACTCATCTCTTTTCAGTTCAAAAACGGCCAGTCTACTTGGTTTATAGGGTAGAGCATGCACCAATCTTCCCTCTTGTTTTCCATTACTCTGATAATGCTGAAAGAGAAGCTTTCTATTTTGCCCGAAGGATGCGAGAAGGTCCGGATTATCGGATGCATATCGATTATGGTCGAATGTATCCAAAGTGATTCTTTCATAAACATAATTAGGTTCCGCATAGACGGTAGAGCTTAGCGGAAAAAGCAAAGCGGATACCAGAAGCAGTAAAGAGAGTAATTGAATTCTGTTTTTCATGGTTTTTCCTCCTATCGAACAATCAGACCGCGGTTTTTTCCGCTAAACTAAAGTCAGAGATAATATTTTCAGCATTTTCTTGCGAATCCGTTTCCATCATGAAATGATTCCTATCGCTTGTTCCAGCTCTTTTATAAGCTGATGAGTTCAGCTCACTGGATGCACCGGCGGAATGTAAATGCTCCGCTAAAAGCTTTCTGGCAATGGATTTCAGTTTGTTTGCCCTTGCTCTAAAGCTCTCGAATGGCACTTTCCTCGCACATTCATCTTCCTCTAGGAGCAGTAGCTCATTCGCTTCCATGGAAGAAATGGAGACCTTCAAAGTCCGCTATGGCTTCTTCCATTTCAATTTTTCCTGAGTTTTCCTCTTGTTCAATTTTTCTTCGAAGCTCATCATCATGGAAATAAGACAGAAAAGATAACAAGAGTAGTCGCTAAAAGGCTCTATGCACTGAAGCCCGCAGTACAATATGCCTTCATCTTCGTCATCGACTCCGGAACTTCTTCACGGAGGATAAATCATTCTTTAGAGAAGAAATCACAGAACTCTGTTCATACATGTCAGCATTAGCCATCCTAAGGCTTGCGGTTCCCATGAGAATAAGAGCGAGGTGGCAATACATAACCCCGCCAGATTTTTCGCTCTTTTTATTCCATATCCTGCCCGCGGATAAATTTAGCAGCCGGAAGAGCAATGGCATTAATGAGTATAGCGATACCGAAAGCCATCAGTATCCCAAGATGGAGCTTTGGTCCAGAATCCTATCGAACAAATTATAGAGAACGCTAGTATCAAGAGAGGCAAAGCCCAGATAATAGGCCCTATAATGACATGGCTCTTTGACCAAAACAACTGTCACTCTTTTTGCAGCATGATTATTCCTTCTTTTCTCAATTTGTAGTCTTCCGCTTGAGATGCTTTGACTCCTTTATCTTTTACTGAACATACTCTGCCTCTCCCGTTTTTCCTCTTCTCACAGATCTACATTCCATTGTGATTTTCTTTTTACTGTAAAAAGTTTTCCCAAAGGAGTGTTTTTATAATAAACACTTCCTATCACTGCTCGAGAGGGCTAAAAGCATTTGATAATCCTCCTCGTAATGCTTTAGCCTGTCTCTTTCACAATTCGTCCCCCTGGTGAAGTTTTCGTATATTTTTCTTTGATAAGAAGTCGGTGAGGATGGACTGCTTTAGCTATCCTCTCTATTGCTACCTCCAGATTAGTTTTAATAAGGGGGTCCATATATGCACCGTTAAATTCATCCGGCTGTATCCAAGGATTCCTGACAGATTTGTTTCAAGTTTTCTGTAAAAGTCCCATTCCTCTCCTGCCATGTAGTCTCAAGGGCCTAAAATCATGCGGTGAATAGCTAGGCACTTCCCACTCAAGTCTTCCCTATCCTTCCGTTTTTCGCTTTCTCTCTCTTTTCTTCCTTTGAAAATGTTCATGTTTCCTCCTTCTCCTGATACATCCCTCTAGCTATTCCTTTGCTATACATGCTTCTTCGAATAGATATACTTTTTGACTGTTCATACCTCTTTGACTATTCATACCTCCTATATGCCCTTTTATATTCCTTCTACAGGAGAGTACCGATCCTGATGGAAATAATACTCTGTCCGTCCCTCATATTTCTTTCCGGGTTACAAGGGGGAGATACTCATTCAGTCGATTTCCAGTGATTCCCTTCCGTAGCTGGCGTATCTGGTTTGCCGCGATATCCTCCGAGTGCCCTCAATATGGTAATTTCGGTCGGTCATCAATATGGATTCATTCAAAGGCACTCATTTGCAGTAGAATTTCTTTTTCGACGGAGTTTATTTCTGCTTTTGCCTTAGCCCTCGGCCGCTCTCCTTGCATATTCCTCCGGATTCATTCCGTCTTTCGGTCACTTCAGGCTCCTCCATTTCCTTTAATTCCGTGCAAAGGGAGCACCTCTTGGTATGCCTCATAAATTCCTTCAGACATCTCTGTACAGTCTCGCTGATATAAGTATCCAGAAAATGGCTTTTACGGTGGATGTGAGATTGTAGTATGCCTCCTTCCAAATCCTCGAAATTTGAAATTTCTTCCGTCCATCCTCGATCCATTCGATAAAGGGGCTGTTATGACAAGCGTTAAGATGACTGATTCTTGGTCTAAGCCTTTGCAGTTGGGTATACTTTTTCATAAACTTCTTCCTTTCTCTCTAAATCCATGGAGCTGCTGTTTACTACAATATAAGGAGCCAAAGTTTAGCTTCCTCCTGTGTTTTTGATCAATCGTCGTACTGTGCGGTTTTCTTTAGCAAAACTTTTCTCCAGCAAAATTTCCTTTGCATCCCTGTCCGTTGCATGCCATGGGGTTCTCATAATCCAAACCGATACTAATAATCATCTTTGCAGGATCCACACCGAATTTCTTTCCAATATTTCCTGCTCTTTGCCAGTCTCCTCCCCTGCGATAAAGCCTCCTTTACAAAACTCTTTTCTCCGCTTGCCGTAGTACCTATGACATATACACTTCGATCTGCTGCAGCTCGTAATGTTCTCCGCTACAACTTTGTAAGGACGTCTTTGCCTTTTTCTTCCTCTATAAGCTACAGCCGAATCTCCCATAGAAGCGCAGCTCTGTTTCACTCTAGCACAATGCTCCCCACAGGCTTTTTGGATTGTATTATCCGCATGAGTTGATTCCGAGATCCTTCTCTCCCGTCTTTACTACCGTTACAGAAGGAAGATCTCTGGCCAGCGCGATGGAGCCGTGTTTCATACGGATCATCGGAAAAGACGAGCCTTCCTCCTGCCTCTTCTACAATCGCCTGCCGCCACCGCCTTCAGAGTGCCGGAGCTCCTCCTTACTAAAGCTCTGTTTGGGGAAGCGCTGCCTTTCCGAAAAGAGCCAATAGACGGCACTCACGCGAAGATCCGCACTGCCTGCCTTTTTCTTCTCAAATGCCTCACCACTGCTTCCCGCTTTTATATGCACAAGCGCTTCCTGCCATTTGAGATAACCGCTCGTACTTAGGCCGCTGTGCGCGAGTATAATCTTTCCCTTCTTCATGAATAACGGTATCTCTTTGCAAGGCTGATTGCTTCAAGAGGATCCGTCTTCAGAAAGTGCAAGCGTCTTATTGTGAGAGTCCACTTGGTACATAATTTACTGGCTCATTTCGCTTTTCCTGATGTTTCATAGTGGAGCCGAATTGTCGTTTGATAGTGTTGCGGAATTTCCGTCTGCTCACAAAGCTTATTCTTTCCAGGAGAGGTAAACTCTTCCAAATAGCGCTCCAAGGTCGGGTTATTCAACGGATAGTCCGATATTCATTATCGGACCTCCTAATTATAGCCGCAGATACTCTTGGGGCTTGTTTTCTCCGCAGTCAAAATAATAGAGCGATAAATGTCATCAGAAAAGTGCGAATATTTTTTCATTTTTTCTCCTTTCCCACTTTTATGAAGTAGAACATTTCCTGTTATATGAAGTAGAATATCTCCTGTTTTTATGAAGCAGAACATTTCCTGTCTCATACTGCAAAATCATCGTAAAAGGCCATCTGAGAAGCGATCTTTGACTTAAGAGTAATCGCACACGAGTTTCACTTTTGATCAATCTGCAAAACTTTGGTCACATACTGCATCCGCTTCTTCATATCTTCCACATAGAAAATAGGAATTGGCCAGAGGCATCAAAATGCACTTTTTGTGGCTGTCCAGGGCATACATTTCTTCACTGCATCTCTGCGTGAGGCTTCCGCCTTCTTAAATGTTTCAATGGCTGTTGTCTATAGTTTGTAAAACGGGTTGCTATAGGATTTAAACTGATAAATCATGGCTTCTTCCACATCTATATTCTGTATATACGACCTTCCGAACTTTTTAAGCAGTGCAATAGTCTCATATAGTTTCCTCTGTCTAAATCTTGTATTCGGAGCCCAGCAGGGTAATATGCCAGGTTTCTCTTATACTGCTCCGGAAGTTCGAACTCCTCTCTGCATTTGCCTCTTTCCATTTTCCCACCCATGCCTATAGATATTTCGTACTGCTTATCAGTCGTTTGCCTTTTTCTTTCCTTCTACAGCGCTTTTATCTACTCATTTTCCAGCGTAGTCTTGATTTCCTCTTCATAGAGGGCAAGCATCGAAGTCACACCGTTAAAGGCTGTATTTGTATCTGATGCCATGATCTTCTCCATAATAGGGCTTGGCCATTTGCGTATTCTCCTCTTTCTTTGAAAATACTCTTCCGAGAAACGCTTGAGACCGGAAGGAACATCTTCCTCGTTGATTTCCTCTAAATATGCTGCTGGATATAAGGTCTACGAAAGGCGCTCTGCATTACTCTTAATCCACTTTACTCCCTCTCTGTATGAAACGAAACGATAGATCAGAGAAGCGTTTTGCAACGAGAACGATGTAATTGTCCTCCTTTACATGCTGCAAAGCAGTTCATAAATCGGTTTCCTCTACAGCATAAGGGCGATTTTTACATATTTAGGCCAAATAGAAATGCCGTTCAGCCTCCGCTTTAGAGAAGCAGTCTTTGCATTTTTGTAAAGAACTCGGAAATGCTTTCCCTGCACTCCCTTCGCTGCACAGCCCTTCCGCCCTTTTTCTCTGCATTTCCATGGCAAGCTTGGTCCAATCTCGTCTCCTGCATCTTCTCGTAGCCTTGCTCGCAGTCCTTCTCCGTCCTAAGTTCATAAATAGTTTTAAAATCTCGTCTTTTTCTTCCTGACTCCTTTTATGAAGATAGAAGATAAATTCCGAACATTCTTCCATCAAAATTTTCTTTAATAAGCACTCACAAGCTTCTCCTTTCCTTTTTAGAGCCACTCGCTTTCACTGGGCAATATTGAACATTTCGTACACTCGGAGAAAATCCCCATCCCTAAAGGAGTACCCTCCCTCTACCAACGGCATTGGCTGATGGCATATCCGATAAAGCTTGATGTAAACTGATCACATGATCACCGTGGGACGCGCTTTAATCTGTCAAATCCGGACTATTTTCCCTGTATAGTATGTCTTTGCTATGTCTTCGAAAATATTCTTTTGTAGCAATATTGTTCGCATTTTTCCTGTACCTGATCTGCTGTCCTGCTTCTCTTTGTTTGCCTCTCTCACATACCTCCTAGAGCTTTCGTCAAAGATCTCGTGGATTTCCTTTTTGTCCTTTCCACTGAGATGCATATCCAGTATCTGAAGGTGAATTTTCCAGTGTCGCAATCCGTCGGATGGGCGATGTAAAGTGAGAGCATAGCAATCCAGAGCAGCTCTACGCATGATGCATCTTTGCATAGCTTGATTAAGCACGCCAGAGTGATTTCTTTTCTCTTCTGAACTTTACGGAAGATGGAGAGTTCATTTTCACTTAAAGGTATTCCGCTACAATTCTATTTGCCAGAATCGCGAATTCCTCTATCATGTTTCTGCTGCTGTTCCTCTATTTTTCCTGCTGAATCACTATTTCCTGGATTTCGAAGAAATACCTTAGGCTTTTCACTTTCTCTCGCTGAGTGGAGCCTCTTCGTATTCTTTTCTTCCCTACACCAAAATGTATAGCTTTTCCATAATGAAGAGCTCCTCATACACCTCTTTTGTATTTGTCCATCGCAGGTTTTGATCTCTTTCACGGATAAGAGTCGGTTAACCTCCGTATACACTCCCTTTACTTTGGATTGAATTTGAGCTTTTGCGAAATCTCCGGAGTGGAGTATCTCTCCCTCTTCACTTAGCTCCACGAGCACCGAGAGTGTATATCAGGATAGTCCCGATTAAGCGCACAAAAGATTGTGGAGAGAACTGCCGAAGCTTGTTGGAGACTGCCGCGTGCGGAAGGGTAAATGGAGCTTGTACATCGTCAGGATGCCACTTTCATCCAGCTCCGTTCCGGGAGCAATGTCTGCCGATACATCCGCACATGCACTGCCAAGCTGTAGCCTGCACTCGTTTTCGCAACACTCACTGCATCGTCCATGTCTCTTACAGTCTTCGCTTGTCTATAGAAGAACACTTTTCCCTGCAGTTCTTTCTCTCAGATATCAGTTTTGTACTGTTAAATCTTTTGCTCCAAGCTTTGCGATCTCCTCCGGAAAGGAGGGAACGATAATATAGCTGTGGAATTGATAGGCAGTAACTGCCATCAAAGCCTTTTTCAATATTATTTGTAATTGTATTCTCCTTCTTCATGGCTTTTTCTCCTCTGTAAAGTGCGCTTTGTTTTACTGTTCTGGAACAGAGTCTACTACTTTAGTTCTTTTTCTCGGAATCCTCGTGTCCCTTTACCTTAACTCTCAGACTTCATTGCGAGGCTCCTTTTTGAAAGTTCTGAACAGAGTCTACACCTTTACTTCTTTTCTCTCGGAATCCTCATGTCCCGGTCGGATTAATAGAAAAGGCGAGGGCAGCTTCTGCTGTCTCGCCTTTTTTATTCTATTTTTATTCTTTATAAAGCTTCCTAATAGCTGTTAAAGCTTTCATGATGCCTTCAATATCTTCCAGCGATTATTGTACTTGGCCTCATTTTCCTCTCCGAGGTAAGATAAACTTCCTTTTCCAGGAATTCTCCATATCCGGAAAACGGCCTTGTTCTCGGTATAGCTCTATCTAAAAGGGCAAGGCACCCGTATTCGGAGTTAGAGTAATACTCGAAATTTTTGCGGCAATGTCGGTCTGCAAGGAAGTTCATCCATTTTTCGGCATTTTATGTTTTGCGTTGTAGGAATCACCCAGCCGTCAAACCAGACATCTCGTGCCTTCCTCGGAGATAGCGTAGTCGATTTCCACATCCGTACCTCCAGTTCTCCTGCATAGAGTGATCCTCCTCGAGTAGACGACACCGACCGACAGCCTCTCTTCTCCAATCATCTTATCTCTCTTACCTGGTCCACTACATAGGCCTGTACCGCTTCTGTTTGATTAAGATCCTGTAACGCTTTCATCCAGTTCCGCATCACTCACGGTATTCATGGAGTGCCCTCATCTTTTCAGACGCCACCATAAAGGCATCCCGGTACGGAGTCCTGCATGATGAATCTCCCTTCAGCTTCGGATTCCATACGATCCGCCCACTTAGTCAGGAGTAGGGCACGCAGGGCCGTCCAGCATCCTCTTGTGTAAAAGTCCCTACCGTCGTGGTGTAGGGTACGACATATTTGTTTCCCACGAGATCGACTGCTCGCACATCTTCCATGTACTCGCTTCTCCGATTTCCTTTAATGTTCGGGACATTGTCAAAAGTCACCTCCTGCAGGAGATGATTCTGCATCATTTTCAATCATATAGTCGGAAGGGACAACACCATCGTAAACAACCTCCCTGCCTGAATAACCGATACATCTCCTCGTTTGGTCTCAAAGGTATCATAAGTCACTTTGATTCCCGTTTCCTCTTCAACTCTGGGTACTTCCGGGTCGATATACTCTCCCGCATTGTACACCGTAACGGCATTGTCGCCCTGCGCATCCGCCTGATTATCCCTGCTCCGTTCCGTCTGCCTCACCCACTACCGCAGGCAGCGAGGTGATAGTAAGACAAAGGAGCACGCGAAAGAACTGCTGATCTTACGAGGGCGGCCGGCGGTACGATATCTATTATTTCCGCTAAACATAATCTTTCCTACTCTAGTATTGAAAAATTTCAAACGTTATAACAATATATCAACTTTTTACAAGTCGCACTTGCTCTAGGATTGCTCGATTTTAAACCTGCACTTTATCTGTATATTTCACGAAAAGACCATCGCGAGGCTCCTGTTATTTGTTCCATGTAACTATGCAGAGTGCGGAGCGTGTTTTGAGCTTGCAGCAGAGTTCGCTAGGAGCACGAGTGAATAAGTGCATGGAACTAAATAGGGAACGCAGTGGGTCTTGAGGAAATATACAGCGGAAAGAGCTCGATAAAGAGAGTGCGCTTTAAAAGCGCCTTTTTGGAAGAGATGTGCAGGTGATTCGCCAATATCCGCTTTATCAGTCCTCTCCTTCCGCTCAAAATCCCGGCGCGAAATTCGCTTTACAAAGTAAAACCCACAAACCGTCCACAAAGATCAAGATTGGAAAGAGCATACATCGTCGGCTTGATTCCCTTTCGCCTCCGGAATACACAAGGGTGGAAATGGTATCAATGCCCACCTCTGGTAAAGTGCGTGATGATGAAATCGTCCAAGCTCATCGTAAAAGCCAGTAAAAAGCCCGATAAAACTCCCCGCATAATACCGGAGCACTACCTTGAAAAAGGCATAAAAGCGGAGTCGCCCCCAAGGTCTAAAGCCGCCTCGCAGCTTACCTGAGAGCTCTGCCTGAATCTTTGGAGAAAGCACTGAAAGAAGAACATAGGGCAGGTTAAAGGTAATATGAGAAATGAGTATGGTGTTATGCCCAAGCTGAAGCGAAAGGCAATAAACATCAGCATCAAAAGAAATACCGGTCACGATAGATCGGCATTCAGCATCGGGACATTACTCCCCCATAATCAGATTTCTCAGCAGCTTCTTCATTTTCCGAATCGCAATCGCCGCCATGGTACCCAGCACAGTCTGCAATCAAAGGCCGATATGCAATAATCAGTGTATTTTTCAAGGCCTGTAAAAATCGTCTCATCCTGGAAACATCTCCGCATACCACTGAGAGGCTGAAGCGGAAAAATGCGCTCTGCTTCGTCCCGAGTTAAAGGGAAAGTGCGGTCAGCATAAAAGATAGGGCGCATAAAGGAAAAGCACCACTAAAGCCTAAATAACCGTTTTCCAAATATCCTCTCCATTAGAACATCGCCCCTCTCCCGTTGTCATAGCGAGAAAGGACCGCCATGGAAAGAACGATAAAGAGCATCAGAATCATGGAAAGTCGAACTGACATTCCAGTTGGAGATTGGTCGTAAAACTCCTGCTCGATAACATTTCCAATCAGGTATATCTTTCCTCCGCCTAGAATGTTTGAAATGGCAAAGGTCGTGAGCGTCGGTACGAAAACCATGGTCCCCTGAACAATACGCGGGAACGGAAAGCGGTAAAATGACCTTCCAAAGCGTGGTAAAGCGCCCAAGGTCATAAGCCGCATCAATCGTGTTATCATCAATTTTACTTAGCGTGTTTGTAAATCGGTAAAATCATAAAAGGGCAGGAAAGTCATAAGACCATACCAAAGAATGATGGCATAGGGAGTATCGTGAGTTCTGCCTCGTAAATGCAGAGCAAAAATTCGTTCAGCACTCCTTTTCTCTCCAGTGAAGTCTGCCAGGCAAGAATCCGGGCAGGAATTCATCACATGGGAAGAATAAAAATAAATGCCATAAAGGAGCCTTTTTCCGATGTTGCGAAGAATCAAAGCAAGCGGAAAAAGCAAAAACAAACAGAGCACCGTGCTTGCTAAAGAAAGAAGCGTGCCAAAACCAGGGGCTTTATAATTTCTCCCACGGTAAAAATCTGTCCACATTTTCCAGCGTAAAGGCACCCGCCTTCGTCGTAAAGGCATAGTAAATCACGAGTGCCAGCGGAATGACAATAAAACCCACACATCCAAACTAAGTAGGGTGTTGGCCAGTAAGCGTATTCTCTTTTATTCTTCAACGCCGATAGCCTCCTCGTCCTCAGACTCGGGCTTATTCATAATCTGAATATTGGAAGGTCTGACATAAATTTCTACCTTCTTTCCCGGCTCATGCATCTCATGAGGTACTGTCACTCGAAAACCGCCCTCGGTGGTGCATTCCATCTCATAGATTTCTCCCTTGAAAATGATGTGCGTCATTGTCCCTTTCAAATTGCACGGTCATCTCCGTCTTCAAAATTTCCACATCCTCCGTCCAGACATAACCACATCGACGGGTTTGTTTCTACCAGCCCTCATCAATACAAGGGAAGTTTGCACCCAAAGAATTTGTACCAGTCGGTCTTCTAACATAATGCCCGTACGATATTGGAATCGCTGATAAAATCCGCCACAAAGCATTTTCCGCTCATTATAAATCTGCTCTGGGAGCCTGCCTGCTGGATATAACCTGATTCATTACCACCACATAATCGGACATGGTCGGTGCCTCTTCCTGATCATGGGTAACATAGATAAAGGTAATTCCCAATTCATCAAGCGAATCAGTTCGTATTGCATCTCTGCCTGAGCTTTAAGTCCAAAAGCCCCCAAGGGTTCGTCCAAAAGTAGAGACTCTGGGCTCATTCACGATCGCTCTTTCTATCGCGATTCTGCTGCTGTCCGTCGAAAGCGAAGTCACGGAACGCTTCTATAGCCTTGTAAAGTTCACGACTTCAAGGCATATTGAATCTTATCGAATATCGCCTCCGACTTATTGCGTATTCTCAGTCCAGAGGCAATATTTTTCGCAATATTCATATGAAATAAGGCATATTTTTGAAATACCGTATTTAACTGCCGTTTGTTTGCCGGCAGATTGGTGATGTCTTTTTCCCCTCAAAATAATACCGTGCTTTATCCAGGCTGCACAGCCTCCGATAATACGAAGTGTGGTCGTTTTACACACAACGAAGGCCCGAGCAAAGTTACGAAACTGTTCTCTCTTATGGAAAGATTCAGATCATCCAAAATCAGCTCTCCATCAAAAGATTTGGTAATTCCCCTTAAATCAATCAGCGTTTTTTCCAACTCATAAAAACCCCCTTCTACAGTTTTTACTGTCTAAATGGCAGCAATGAACCTATTGTATCAAAAATCAGCGACTATTTACAATCTATGGAGGAAAAATCTACATTATTTTCCGATTATTTTCCGGCTCGTACTTTGGTATTCCGAGGGACTGATTCCCATAAGCTTCTTAAAGCTTGTTGAAAAATAGGTAATATCCCGATATCCCGCCATTTCCGCCACCTCATAGACCTTGTACTTTCCGCTTTTTAAGGCAAGAGCCGCCTTCTTTATCCTGCATCTCGTGTATATAACCTAAAGATGGTTTGCCCTGTTTCCTCTTTAAAAGGTGTGGCTGAGATGTCCCTCGCTGATGCCCAGTTTTCGGCAATTTCCCTACCGTAAGGTCCGGTTTTCGGACTGGAGCGAAATATACTCTGCCGCTTCCGAAATATAACGAGCTCATGCCTCTCGGTTTTAAATTCTGAAAATGCAAGACGGCTTTTTCCTTCTGTTCTCCCAATGTTTCTTCCTTATTCGAAGAATGGCCTCCTCCAGCTCTCCGTCATGAAAAGGGCTTTCAAAAGATAATCCACAGCGCCAAGACGCGGCGCACTTTGCATAAGAAAACTGGTCATAGGCAGTCAGTACAATGACTGCCGCTTCATTCCCTTCTTCTCTCAGATTTTCTTTCAGTCATTTCCAGACTGTCCATTTTGGGCATCCGAAGGTCCGTAATAATCAAGTCCGGATGCAAGTCCGAGACCGCTTTAAGTCCCTCTTCTCCATTTTCCGCTTCTCCTACAACCATACAGTTAAGAGAGACTCCCAATTCTACCGTCATAGCGTATCCTTTTCCAGATTAGTTTTCATCCTCTACAGGCAGAACTTTCCACATTTTATCCTCGAGTCTTTCTCTCTTGCAAAGGTAAAACAGCCAGTACTATCGTTCCACAAACTCCTCTTCTCTTTTCTGTCCAAAATCGTCGGTCCGTAGCGCTCCATAGTGCTTCTTTAAAATAGTATCCACATTGTAAAGCCCTCAAATGATGCCCAAGATCTTCTTTGGGCGGCGAATACTGGGCCATTATCCTTTCCTGATTCCCTTTTCCGTTGTCTTTTACCAAAATCCGGAGCTCATTATCCTGCTCCCTGCGCATAAGTTCAATCTCTCCTTCCGAAAGAATCCCGTGCAAATGGCATTTTCCACGAGGGGCTGTAAACCATACGGGGAACCATGGCGTTCTAAGTTCTCCGGAACAGTAAGATGAAACTCGATTTTACTGAATCTCGTATTTTTTGGATTTCCACATAACGCTTAAGGATTTCTATCTCCATCTCCAAAAGGAAACAAATTCTTTGGAAATGGCAAAAGCGAAGGATGTCTGCAAGATCTGTCGCTATTTCCGCTACTTCCGGAATCTGATGAATTTTCCCCATCCACTTCATCGCGTCCAGAGGTGTTTCGACAAGAAAATGGGGTTTAGTTGAGCCTGCAGCATCCGAATCTGCGCTTCGTTTAATTCCTTCGTGGTCTCTGTCAGCCAGGGCTGTCGCAAGAAGCAGAGCGCTTCTGTTTTCCGCCAAAGGCCTCCGTCATTCGGTTGAAAACGTCCTGCCAGCTCTCCCAGCTCATCTTCTACTTTCCCTCAAGTCGTACATCCAGATGATCCAGCGTCACTTCCAGTGACAGCTTCGAGTCATCTATAGGCGTAAAAAGTCTCTCTGCTCATCATTGGCTCATATATGGCACAGGACGCCGCGCCAAAAAGAACGATGACAGAAGAGGAGCAAGAGCATCAGAAAATTCATGTCTCTTTCGTTGACGGCTTTTCCTGTCTGAGAATGACATACAGCTATATCTTCTACAGAGCGACACCGTATAGATAACTCATTCCTCCGGATCCTCCAACGGATTTTCACGCAAAACTCTCTTCTTAATGTAGAAAAGCAGTTCTGGAAGGAAAGCAAAATATTTTCACTATAAACCGTCTCCAATAAGAGCTACGAAAGTAAAATCCCGTTCTCTGTACACCGAACTTTTCCTGGACAAAAGCTGCAGAAACGCTCTTCCTCAAGCTGACCAAAGACATACAGCTCGAGCATCTCCTCGCGTCACCGCCTTCGCCCTCCTTAATTCTCACTTCGGCACATTGATAGACGAGGAACGGAATCAAGCTCATTGCTCTCCAGACTTGCACACATCGACCGTCCGCTTCCGATGCTCGCACGCCAAAATTCCCAGTCCGTCGGGGAGACTGCGAAGCTGCAAGATACGGCGCGGTAGAATAGCGCAAGCCCCTTCCTTTATCGTAAATGTCAAAACGGACAGTATCCGGAGGCCCTCTGTCAAAGAGAAAAGAAGCCGCGTTTACTCTGTTCTTTTCCTGACATTCCTCCGTGACAAAGCCCTTTTTCAGCTCTATCGACTCGGAAAGTTCCATGCGAGAGTAATGCTCGTCTCCTTCCCTCGATAAGTCTCTCCGAATAAGCTGAGAGACTCCTGCCTCCTTATCAGACCTGTTCCTTTCTGCTTCTCGAAAGGCGGAGACAGAAACCAGAAGACTTAAAAGTAGAGGAATAAGAGAACACAAAAGAAAACGCCCCGAAAAGACGTCTCTCGAAAAGAATTTCTGAAAATACCTGTCGAAAAGAAGCCATCCTTTCATGATGTCTTTTTCCCTCTCTCTCATCAGTCCCATGTAAAAGCTCCAGTCCGTAAGAATCTCCGTCTGCCCGGCATTGATCGTGAAATATCATAAGCAGTTGCTTTATCTCAAGAAGCGACGGCTGTCCTCCCGCCACGCTTTTTAGTACGGCTCTATGGAAAACGCTTTGTAAAATTTCCCGGCAATCTTCCGAAATACTGAAATCCAGAAATTTTTGCGATTTTCTAAATGCTTCGCCCCCTTTAAGATCGCACCGCATCCGCACCACGCTCGTTCCCTTTCGGATAAATAGTCCGATATTTCTTTCCTTTGCCAATGTACTTTTAAGGCAGTTTTTCCAAAGTAATGCTGAGCAGAGCTCGAGTCTGCAACCGCTTCCGGCACTTCCCGAATCCGCATATTCTTTTTCCGTCCAGTTGTTTCTGCAATGCGAGAGAATTTCCTTCTCCTCGTGCACCTTCTCAGAATCCGATCTCTGCGACGGCTTCACAGCTCATAGACCTGTAAAGGCGGAAGCGGAATGAGCGTGTTCGCCATCGCAATCCTTCCCTGTAAACCCTGGATCTGTACATCCTCCCAGGAAGCCAATTCTCCGCGAAAGTAATCTGTCATTATAAATCAAACACGAACGGGCAAGGCGAAAAAGGTGTCCAAACTCGCTCCACTCCTAAATTGAGGATCGACCTTTCCATTCCTAGCCCTCGTAGGGATAAAATACTCCGAAAAGCGTTCAGGCTTTCCACCGCCTCCAAAAAAGAGGTCCGCATCCACTTCCCCTTCTTCTCTCCGCAATATCCTCCAGAAAGGAGGTTCGTTCCTCCGGAAACCACTCACCCAGATTCCCGTTCGCTCTTCAAATCTTTTCACAATCGGCTTCCACAGCTCTTTCCTTATGGGAGGTATAGAAAGCGTCTCTTATCCTCTTCGCTGCATCTTCAGCGCCCTCCCTCCGTTCTTTCTTCCGCAAGAACTGTAAAAGCAGAGCAGAAATACGAGTAGAGAGACTAAAAGAGAAGCAGAATACGCTTCCGCTTCTCTTTTTATTCTTAACACAGTGGCAGTAGCAGAAGCCTGAGACATCTCGTTCTACTTCATCTCTTTCTAAAAGAAAACATCTGCGGTACCACTCCTTTCATCACTGAATTATGACCATTATAGCATATTTCTTTCTAGGAAAACGAAGACTTCCGATTTGCAATCTCTCCGCTCTTTCTGTCAAAAAGCATAGTTTCATTCCTTTAAAGCTGAGCTTCAACTTCGCCGATGGAGAGATCACCTGAAAACCATTCCGGTTAAGATACCTCCCACACGCACCTTCACGGTGGTTTCCATTCCGTAGGCATTACACCGTAGATTTCGCCCTCGATTCCTTCTCCGGATTTAATATCGATAAATTCGGTCTTACAGCGAGTAAAGGTCTCGTTTGTCATCGTCTCGGGGTGGAATTCTCCTCCTCTCCGTTCATCGTAGGAAATCGGATAGCGGGAGATTTCATCTTTGTTTCCTTTCATTTCCACATAGCCCTTTCTCTTCCGCACCGTCTTCTTCCGTTTTCTCTCTCTTCTTCTTCCTGTCTCTTTCTCTAAGAACCATTCCGCAAGCTTCAGCTCTTTTCTCCCGAGTGAATACCGCGTCTTTCCCTTAAGAGCTGGCAAATCGTTCCGTCTTCCTTCTGTGCCCCTTAGCCCTCGAATAAATTGATGGAGGGTTTCCCACGAAGTCGGCAACAAAGGTATTTTCCGGCTCGCTATACACGGTGATAGGAACGGCATACTGCTGTAAAAACGCCGTTGTTCAGTAAAGCATATCTTTGGTCGTAAGGCATGGCTCTCCATCTGGTCATGGGTCACATAAACAGCGGTGGAGCCTGTCTCACGATGCAGTCTTTTGCAACTCATAGCGCATTTCGAGCCTTAGCTTTGCATCCAGGTTGGAGAGGTTCATCCATGAAAAGTACCTGGGCTTTGGCCGTTTGCACGGGCAATCGCCACCTTTCGCTGCTGTCCTCCGGAAAGCTCTGCCGGATAACGGTCCATAAACATCCCCGATTTTACGGATTCGGGAAAACCTGCGAAGCGCCAAACCATTTCTCGCTGAAAAGCTTTCTTCTTCCATCACCACTTCGCCGTTTTTCACATACTCGAATTCCTCATTCAGCCCTTCGGCAATGCAGGTTTCCGCACTTCTTTTTAAAAGCGATAGCTCTTCCCGGACATCCTTCCTCCTCCAGGTGATAGGCGTAAAGCTTTTTCGCCGTCGGCATGGAACTCGTAAAATAGTCAATCAGTTTAATCAGGCAACGCTTTCTCGTCGATTTTTCCGTTTCTGTCCTTGCATTCTTCCGTAAGACGCTTTACTCCTCCGGCTTTTCCAGAGCAACGCGCCAATCGGCAGATACCTTAGTTTCAAAATCCAATTTTGGAAGGACATCCTTCACGTTTTGCAGGTCGAAGGAGATATTTTCCCGTACCGTCATATTCCGGCCAAAGCGCATAGTTTTGGAAACAGGAATCCCACATCGCGCTTGTTGGCCGTGATATTGATCCTGCTCACTATCAAACACGACCTGATCCCGAATCAGTGATTTTCCGCTGGTCGGTGTCTCCAGACCCGCAATCATACGAAGAATGGTTGTTTTACCGCAACCGGAAGGTCCGAGAAGCGTAGATAAAGGCATTGTCTTCAATCTCCAGAGAGACATCCTCTGTAGCGTAAAACTTATTCCAGCGCTTTTGTAACATGTTCTAATTGAATCTTCGGCATACTAACCTCCATACCCTTTGTCCGCTTGCCCGGTCACCTTGTTCACAATCGAATTACAAATCAAATCGTAACAATCAGAATCAGATTGATTCCGCTGGAGAATGCATAAAGTCCCATTTCGTCAAAATAATCCAAGGTCGTCGATAAGATGAATCCCTGTACGCAAAGCAGCATAAAGAGCGACAATTTCTTTAAGCAGGTCATAAAGGAAGCAACTATCCGTTGATGATCGAAGACTTTTGAATGGAGATGATGATTCTTGTCATTCTCTGTATCCAGGGAATATTCAAGATGATTGCCGATTCTTCAATCTCGCCCGAAAGTTGCAGCATGGAATTCAGTGCAGCCTTGGAGGCAAAGGGAATGTATTTAATCGTTCCGGCAATGATTAATCAACACAGGTATTAAAGAGGTTAAAGTGTATTTGCTGGAAAAGAGGATAAAAATACGCGACTCCCACGGCAATAGACGGGCACAGGTAAGGAAGGAAGGCTAACGCATTCACGTATTCGCCCATTTGAGCGTCTGCTTTTTGAAACGGCACAGCCAATCAGCGTCCGATGGTTCCGCAGAATGGGCGCAGGCAAGGATTACTAAAGAGTTCCGGAAAGAAGGCCGTCATGGTGTTGTTGCACAGTATTCCCATCTGTCCGTACATGCGTTTTCCGTAATATTCTCCGCCGTAATCCACCATTTTTGTCGTCGGTCTGAGAGGTCTCCGTATAAAGCGAAAGAATAGTCTCCGGATTCGGCAGAAGGTTTCCACCGCGAAAAGCTTAAGATCGGGAAAATGGACGTGAAGAAGGTCAGTATCACTAAGATTAGCTAATAATAGCGCCCCAGCTTTCCGAGCTCGAATTCTGGAAATCTGTCCGGACTTTCCTGTCACGGTAGTGTAGTTCTTCACTTTCAGAGAAATCTGATTCATCAGCATGATAGCTACACCAAAGATCATCATGATGATGGCAAGCACGGAAGCTTCTCCCGTGTACTTGGAGTTCATGACACATATTCTGTGGAAAGGTGGTGAGCCCCAGACAGTGCGAACCGGATAGGATCCCATTGCGGAGCCGAAAACCAAAAAGAATGGTAGATAAAATTGCCGCTTTTCACCATAGGGAAGCGTAATCCGGCCGCGATTTTTCCACTTGCGTATCGAGAATCGTTGCCGCCTCCCGTTGGCATCCATATTTCTGAGGTCACCGCCAATCAGAATATAGGCGAACGGCGACAGTGCATCCCCGAGAACAAGGAGGCTCGAAAGCCCTTTTACATCACCATAGCGGGCATCGTATGCCTCGAAAGTGCGCAGGCCATTCGTGTTCCTGTTACCGCATTACTGTTGAACATATGCTGCCACACAACAGCCAAAGTCCATTGCGGCATGATATAGGAAAAATAAAAAGATAGAATCCAACGATGCTCTGTGCAAGATTTGTTCTGGTAACCAGAAAAGCCATGATTCCTCCAGAAGAGGATGGATACCACACAAGTACCAGACGGCAAGCAGCATCGTATTTGAAGAGTGGTATCCAAAGATTTGTCTTTTGCTAACTATTGGTAAACAAATCAATGTAATTGATTAAAAGTAAAGCCTTCCGATTGCCCCGTTAAAATGCGCATCAATGGTACCCGGATGAATAAAGTATTCCCGATACGGCCAACGGCGCAACAGTGCAAAAAGGTCAGCACGATGCCCATCAATAGCAAGATCTACATTACGCGGGCTTGGATAAGTTCGAATCTTATTTTTCGTACCGCTGAAGTCTTTAATGTCACGTTATTTGCCGATGATTACTCCAAAGTTAGCAAAGTAGCAGCTTTTACTGCGCACCGTTCTTATCTCAATACTCTAATCCAGGAACCGATTCAAGGCTGCCTCCGCGACAGTAGTCCGGATCCTCCAATACAAGCTTCGTCTGTTGTCCATCACCATAGCCGCGGTCATTCTGGCATCAAATTCTACCGTTTTTCCCGTCTCCGCCATACCGCCTTTTTCATGATGGAACTTTTTCCTCATTTTCCTTCGCAACAACCGGATTAGAGGAATATCCTCCTATCCTTACCCCATGCGAGAAGCTCGTCTTCGGTAGTGTTAAGAGGCAATAAATGCACAAGCTGTCCAGCGAAAGCGGACCGTTATCCGTAACAAAGAGATAATGGCAGTATCCGAAACCGTCGACACCCTTATAGCCGTCCTGATAAGCAGCACACCTTGATGTTATTTACGGACGGTCGGAGATTCTTCAATGAACGAAGCTTTGGAAATAAACCAGTGCCACCTGTCCATGCGACGATCGGTCAGTCGTGCAAATCGGATCGTCATCCGTCTGCTCATTGTAGCTCGCCATCCAAAGCTTAATCCAAGCTAAGGAGTATGCTGCGTCATCACCGAGTCCGAAACTCTTCCCGCAGTAGCCTTTACACTCTTTTACGGTTTGGCTCGAAAACAAGCCTCTTTATCTTCCGGAAAGGGTATCAAAGGCTTCCTTCATCCAAGCGTGGCATACTTGTCCTCGGTTAACATATAGAGGAAATTCTTTTCCTACACCTTTTCGAATCCACACCCATGAAAAAGCGCCGTGCTCACCCTTCTGCAACAAAATCCCAAACATTGTTGTAGGTCTTGTTTCCGGTGAGTTATACTAAATACCTTATTCAGAGTCTGTGAACGAAGGAAGCCCATACTATCCGGAGTCGTTCCCGTTTGCCCTCAGCCCACTCTTTCGGAATGAAGAGTGTCCAGAATTCCGGTATCCGTCATCTGGTCTCATCTGGTTTCCGTCCTGAATCAAGGTCATCGCAAAAGGTGTCCGGAGTATCCTCTATTGTTATCCGCGTTCAGCTGGTCAAAGATCTTTGTTGTTCTTCGCTGCTGCCACTCGACTCGCTATTGTAAGAGGGGTCAATCGCCCTTTAGGGTAATCAATGAAGAGAAGTGCTAGTCTTACCGCGGCTGGAGTTACCAACACCGTAGAAACATCTTTTCCGTTCGCTCCTCTAATGGCTCTTTTCTTTCGCCAGCTCCTCCATGGTCATTCCTGTGCTTCCTGATCGCGGAGTTAGCAATC